>Ga0256405_10000491_pt1 | contig 131367 bp, 102 predicted proteins | sample RumenRJG_02DNA_FD_189096 | JGI IMG/M metagenome (GOLD analysis project Ga0256405, IMG submission 189096) | Bovine rumen microbial communities from Lethbridge, Alberta, Canada - RJG_02 | ecosystem: Host-associated > Mammals > Digestive system > Stomach > Rumen | place: Canada: Alberta... | reverse complement strand
TTGAAATCCGGTTGCTGATATCCGGTAAGCCAGATAAAATGGATGTCACGCTTGAGCGCGGACTCGATCTTCCTGCACGAGTAAAGATTGTTCATGTACCCGTAGATGATCACTTTGAGCATCATCAAGGGATGGTAAGCATATCTCCCTCGCTCATGGTAGAGCTTTTTGAAGTTTTCCAAATTAAGGCCATCAATTACGGCATCAATAATGCGAACGGGGTCGTTTTCCGCAATATTTTGTTCAACGAGTTGCGGATAAAGCACCAATTCTTTGGGGTTGTAATCTTTATAATGTATATTTGCAGACATTTAATTTATTGTATGTCACAAAGATACAAAAACTTTGCGACATGGCAAAGCCCCGGCTTGTGAAAGTCAGGGCTTTGTTTGCAAAAATATAGCATTAAATATAGCCAGAGGGTGCACCTGAATTTTGATACACCCTCTTCGAAATGGTCTTCTGTCGAGAACCAGTCAAAATCAGCATAACCATTGCTGTCCTTCCGCCTGTTGTAGCAGAAGAGACCGTAACGCGCACCGACAAATATTGATAAGTTGTAGCCCAGCGTGGTGCTTTGGCCCAAAGGCAGAAAAGTCTTGTTGTCTGTTGAGTAGAAGAACTGTGTCCGGCTTGTGCCATAGGTGATAGAGGCGCGGAGGTAGACGATGTCGGCTTTGCCGAGCTTCTGCTTCACTTCTTGCGGCTGAAAGCCCCTGTTGTCGGTCAGTTGGTCCTGCCACCACACTAGATAGGTATTGCCGTTCTTCTTTTCTACGGCGATGGCAGCGTATGGGTCTTGCAGGATACAGATGCCCGCGCGGTCACCCTTCTTGAGGTGGGTCACATCGAGGCGCACAGTGCCTGTCGATGGCTGAAACGGCCGGTCATGGAAGGCGAAGATGCGCTGCGTTAGCATATTCCCGGCTTGTGTCAGGCGGTCGGCGCTGCCGGATGGCCGCAGACGCAACCACCCTGGCCGCTCCGTCAAGCTCCATCCTCCTTTGTGGGGATTATGATTCCACTGCCACTGCATGCCCGGAGAGCCCGAGCGGAAACTGTCGTTGGTGGGGAGTGTCGTCTTGGGGAAGCTCTGTCCTACGTTAGGCTTTACATACGACACATAGGGCACACCGCCGTCCCCGACTACAGGCCAGCCGTTGACCCATCTCACGGGCTGCAGATTAGGCATGCGCCCCAAGGCTCCCAGGTCTTGCTGCAGTATGGTCCACCACTCTCCCTTCGGGGTTTCTATGAGCGCGCCCTGGTGGACTGTGTTAGGTCTCCCGTTGATGACCTTCTCTACGAGCATTTTCTCCTCGTAGGGCCCAAAGATGTTTTTCGAGCGCAGCACAGTCTGACCTGACGGCCAACCGCCGTAGGTACCATATATATAATAGTAGTCGCCTATTTTGTAGAGGTGGCAGCCTTCAAGCATGGCGCCTGCTGTCAAGAGTGTCTTCTCACGAATGAAGTTAAACTGCTCGTCAAGCTCGCACATGCGGATGGTGGTGCTGCCGCAGACCACATAGACCCTTCCGTCCTCGAACAGCATTCCCGGGTCGTAATACAGACGGTCCAACTTCTTCTTCTCCCACTTGCCTTCGGGGTCTGAGGCAGACAGCACATATCCGCCGGCATCGTTGCCATTGATGAGAATGTAGAATTTGCCGTTGTGGTAAGCCATGGAGCAGGCCCACATGCCCCTGGCATAGGCGTTGTGCCCGCTGCGCAGATTATAGTTGTCCGACTTCGAGAGCTCGTCAAGGGGCTGCGCACAGTATTCCCAGTTTACCAAATCCTTCGACTTCAGCAGTGTGCATCCGGGGAAGTGATGCATCGTTGTGGTAGCCATATAGTAGGTGTCACCCACACGCACCACATCGGGGTCGGGGAAGTCGGCAAAGACAATGGGATTCTTATATGTGCCGTTGCCCTGGTCGCTCATAGAGAGATTTTTGAAATCGGCATGCGGATAGTTCTCTTTGTAATACTCGGCATACCAGTCCATACATGCTTTTCCGCAAGCCTCCTCCAGTCCGCCGAAGGCCGGTGCTACCGTGCCGTCAGAGAGCAGTGTGTCTATGTCCAGCAGTACTCCGGTGCCGGAAAGCGTCATCGATATGTTGCCGTAATAGTCTATGCAGGCCTTGAAGGCCTTGCCCCACTTTGACGTGGAGCCGGTAGCCCAGGTGCCATAGTTCGACTCCACCCAAACACCATGCTCATTATAATGTCCGGTGCCTTTCTTTTTAGGGCTCCAGTCTACTTCCGTGATGATGACGGGATTGGTATCGACCACAGGCACCTGCTTCCTAAACTGCGCTATCTTGGCTTGCGGGTCGGGGTGCTCGTCACTACAGCCGTACCATCCGCAGTAGTCGTGAACGGCATATCCTATATTGTAGCCCTCAATGGGATGCGCAGCATATCCGGTATAGTTGGACTGCCAGCCGGTGCCGGGCACCCAAATAATGCCCGTAAACCCGTTGGCTCGTATCTTGTCCACTATCGGCTGAAAGAAGTCGTGCAGGGCCTTCGGGTCGTCCTCACCTCGGGCATTCTTGAGGTTCACCGGTTCGTTGGCGAGCTCTATACTTATCTGTCCGGAGTATTTGCGGATAGAGTCGCTCTGTGTGAAGAGGTCCCAGACCGTCATCAGATAGTTGTTGTAGTAGTCTCCCACCTTTATGTCTCTCGGACACACGCCGGGCGGCCGCACCACAACATACATGCCATGGTTCATGGCCCGTTTGGCCAAAGGGAAATAGAGCGAAACAAGGTAGTCTTGCAGTCTGCGAGGGTTGAACTTTCGGATGTCTGCCTCGCCCGATGCGTCACCGGCTTGCCCTTTTGAGCCGCTCCATACATAGGAGGGCGACGGGTCGTTGGTCCACACCGGGTCCATGTGCAGCCTGAACACCGTGCATTTCGACCGCTGCATGCCGTCAAACAGTTTCTCGAAGTATTTGATGCAGGGCGTTACGGAGTCGTACTTCCAGCCCCAGCGCCCGCCGTTAAACCAGGCATTGGGTGTATCCATCACGCCATGCAGCACGACATGGTTGCCATGGCTGTCTACCAGCCATCTCCCTTCCTGATGCAGAGTGGGCAACGGCTCTACGCCCTGAGCCCTCCCGGCTACGGCAAGCAGCGCCACGCAAGCGCTTATCACTATCTCTCTGAGCATTTCCGTATTAGATATTGCATAGTTCCGTATTTGCCGGCGCAAAGATACCATGGCTCCGGCATGATGTGTCAAAACTAATAATTTATCTGATATGTTAGCTTCATTGTGCGCGATTTTTTCCTGTTTTCTTCAATGTGACGCACAAACCGTCCCATTCTTCCGCTGCGATGAATATAACCCAAACACGAAACCCTGCCATCAGGAAAATAAGAAATCCCCAAGGCCTTTGACTAGACAGACAATAGCTGCTAAGAGGTGGCGAAAATAATAAAAACCTCAAAATCCTCTTTGTGACAGAGGCAAGGGCTACGTCCTCAGACGCATGAGGTAAGGTGGCTTATGAAAGGCTTCGCCTCTCCCAGTACCTTACCTTGGTCAGCTGATACTCCTTCGTCCAATCTTGCCTTTGCCCCAATGAAAAACATTTTCCGCATGCGCCAAAAAAAGCAAGGCACTTCGGAAAAATTATGTGCCTTGTATTTTTTCCAAAGTGCCTTGTATTTTAAAATATGTGCCTTGTTTTTTTCGGGCTTCTCAGATAGTTGTAAATCATGTAGTTACAAAGGAGTAAAATCCGCTCTATGAGAGGTCGGATTTCGCATTCTAAAATGGATGAATAAGCACTTCAAACTTCATAAATATGCATCTTGAAACAGCGCCTTTTGCTTTGCTAATCGATGCATATATAAGAAATCGCCCCACAGGCACATGGCTTGTGGGGCGACTATTAGGATAGCTCCATGCCGCTCTGAGGAGGGCGGTATGGAGTAAGGCTGATTAGAGTTTCGTAGGAGCTTTCTTTACGATGGCTTTCTTGATGTTGAACTTGGCCGTGCCGAGGATCGTGTTGGCATCGCTGCCCACCTCTGCGGTGTATTCGCCGGCGTCGGTGAGCCACTGCATGTTGGCTTCGTCAAACGAGGCCAGATCGTCCATGCGCACGGGGATGACCAGCGTCTGGCTCTCGCCCGGGTTGAGCAGGCGTGTCTTGGCAAAGCCCTTGAGCTCGCGAAGCGGTTTGTCGAGCTTGCCCTTGGGAGCGGCCACGTATACCTCGGCCACTTCCTTGCCGGCCTTGCTGCCGGTGTTCTTGACGGTCACTGTCACGTTGATGACATTGCCCTTGGGCTGAGCCTTGACGCCCGAGAAGGCGAACGTGGTGTAGGAGAGGCCGTAACCGAAGGGGTAGGCCACCTTGACACCCTTGGTCAGGTAGTGACGGTAGCCCACATAGATGCCCTCGTCGTAGTCCACATAGCCGTAGTTCTTCCAGTCGGCCTTGAAGGGCTCGTTGTTGTAGTTGGAGGGGAAGTTCTGCGACGGCACGTCCTCATATTTCACGGGGAAGGTGCTGGTCAGTTTGCCGGAGGGATTGGCCTTGCCGGAGAGGATGTCGGCGATAGCGTAGCCGCCCTCCTGTCCGGGCTGCCATGCGAGCAGGATAGCGTCGGGCTGAGCGCTCCAGGAGGCTGTCTCGATGACGCCGCCCGTGTTGAGCACTACGATGACCTTCTTGCCCTTGGCGTGGAAGGCGTCGACGATGTTCTTGAGCGACTGCGATTCGTATTCGGTCAGATACCAGTCGCCCTTGGTCACATGACGGTCGCCGCCCTCACCGGCGTTGCGGCCGAAGGTAACAATGGCCACATCGCAGTCCTCGGCGCGCAGACGCGCGTTCTCGGGGGTCACCTTAAAGTAGCTGTCGGAACTGTTGTAGATGCTGCTCAGCTCGGGCGAAACCTTGTAGCCGCCCTCTGAGAGGCCCTGGAAGAGGCTGATGGTGTGCACCTTGTTGACATCGCCGGAGCCCCAGCCGTTGGCGTAGAGGTAATAGCTCGTGCGGCCGTAGAGGGCTACCTTGAGGCCGGAGGCGAGAGGCAGGGCGTTGCCGTTGTTCTTCAGGAGTATCATACCCTCCTCGGCGGCCTTGCGGGACACCTGAGCGTGGGCCTTGAGGTCGGTCACCTGCGGAGCCTTGTAGCCCTTGCCCGACGGGGTCTTGGCTACCAGTTCGAGGATGCGGCGCACATTGCGGTCCACGTCCTTGATGGAGAGCTTGCCGCTGTTGACGGCGTCGACGATCTGCTTCTGCTGCTCATAGTTGCCCGGCATCATGAGGTCGTTGCCGGCGTGTACCTGAGCCACGGTGTTGCGTGTGCCGGTCCAGTCGGTCTCTACCATGCCCTTGAAGCCCCACTCATTGCGCAGGATGCCGGTGAGCAGGTTGTAGTCTTCCTGGGTGTAGACGCCGTTGATCTTATTGTAGGAGGACATGATGGTCCAGGGTTTTGCATCCTTGACCACTCTCTCAAATCCGCGCAGGTATATCTCGCGCAGCGCCCTCTGGGAGACGTTGGAGGTGTTCTCCGTGCGGAATGTCTCGCAGTTGTTGGCGGCGAAGTGCTTGATGGAGACGCCTACGCCGTTGCTCTGCACGCCCTTGGTCATGGCCGTAGCCATTGCGCCGGCTATCAGAGGGTCCTCGGAGTAGTATTCAAAGTTGCGCCCGCAGAGGGGATTTCGGTGAATGCAGAGGGCGGGGGACAGGAAGATGTCGCATCCGTAGTCCTTCACCTCTTCGCCCATTGCGCGGCCCACTCTCTCCACAAGGTCAGTGTCCCAGGAGGAGGCGAGCAGCGTGGCCACGGGGAAACCGGTGGCGTAGAAGGTGCGCGAGTCGCCCTGACGCGTGGGGCGGATGCGTACGCCGGCGGGGCCGTCGGTCCAGTAGGTCTCGGCGATGCCGAGGCGCTCTATGCCGTGGCTCTGTCCCACTGCATCGTTGTAGGCGTAGGGCACTTTCTCGAGCTTGCCGTTGACTATTACTTCCGTACCGCCTACGAGCAGGCGGGCTTTCTCCTCGAGCGTCATGGCCTTGAGCACCTTGTCGACGTTCTTGCTGTTGAGCTGGGGAGCCTTGCTTTGAGCCGGAGCGACGCACGGTGCGATGGCGAGCAGTGCGGCGGCGGCCATTGATATTATTTTATTCATAGGTCATTTGTTGTTGTGTTCCAGTCTGTAAAGTTACTGATTTCTTGTCACACGTGATTTGGCGTAGCCTTATATAAGCAGCGCCGACGACGCTGTAGAGCATCGCCGGCGCCATTATTTAAGCCCAGCCAAGCGCTTTATTAATCGCAGTTGGCAAGTTTGTTGTCAGAGCCGAGCACATCGGTGATCTTGTGCTTGTAGAGGTCGGTCATGTAGTTGCGAGCTACGCCGCAGTACTGACGCGGGTCGAAATACTCGGGATGGAGCGACAGTGTCTCGCGAACACCGGCGGTGAAAGCCAGACGAGAGTCGGAGTCGATGTTGATCTTGCAAACGGCGCTCTTGGAAGCCTTGCGGAGCTGATCCTCGGGTATGCCGACAGCGTCGGGCAGGTGGCCTCCGTACTTGTTGATGATGTCAACATACTCCTGAGGTACGGACGAAGAGCCGTGGAGCACGATGGGGAAGCCGGGGAGCTTCTTCTCGATCTCCTCGAGCACATCGAATGCGAGAGGAGGAGGAACGAGGCGGCCGGTCTTCGGGTCGCGGGTGCACTGCTCGGGCTTGAACTTGTAGGCGCCGTGGCTTGTGCCGATGGAGATGGCGAGAGAGTCAACACCGGAGCGGGTGGAGAAGTCGATCACCTCCTCGGGACGTGTGTAGTGGCTCTCCTCAGCGCTTACCTCGTCTTCCACGCCGGCCAGAACGCCGAGCTCACCCTCTACCGTTACGTCATACTGATGTGCGTAGTCGGCTACCTTCTTGGTCAGGGCGATGTTCTCCTCATAGGGCAGAGCGCTGCCGTCGATCATCACGGACGAGAAGCCCAGATCAACGCAGTCCTTGCAAAGCTCGAAGCTGTCTCCGTGATCGAGGTGAAGCACGATCTCAGGATGTTTGCAACCAAGGCTCTTGGCGAACTCAACGGCTCCCTGTGCCATGTAGCGTAGGAGTATCGGGTTGGCGTACTTGCGGGCGCCCTTGGAGATCTGAAGGATTACCGGCGAACGGAGCTCGGAAGAGGCTGTGATGATGGCCTGAAGCTGCTCCAGGTTGCTGAAGTTGAAAGCAGGAATTGCATACCCGCCCTTTACAGCCCTCTTGAACATCTCACGTGTGTTCACAAGGCCGAGATCTTTGTAATTTACCATAGTCTGAATATTTTAGTGTTGATAATGTTTCGCTTTGTTTTAAGCACTCACAAAGGTAGTTATTAGTTTGCTAAGGAGAACGCCCTGAGTGATTTTTTTTTCGCGCTTTCTCGTGCGCACTTAGCTAAATTGTCGCTTTTTCCCGTCGCTCTCCGGCCAAATATCAACCCCGCTTAGCACTCCATGCTACTCCTCTGCTGCGGCAAAACGCTTCCCGTCCCATACAAAGGTCTTTGCGGGGATGATGTAAGGGGTGATCTGCTTCGTCTCCTCGCTTGTCAGGTTGGCCGTCGAGAGCGAGAATGTGATCTTCTGCCCCAGGCTGTCGGCCGTGGCGGAGACAAATGCGTCGGTCAGGATGTCGCGGGCGTTGCTGAGGTTGCTGCGGGTGCTGTCGTCCTTTGCGGAGGGCTCTTTGATGAAATCGTCGACGCCCGGGAGGCTGATGTAGTCGCTTGTCCTGAGGCGGTGCCAGTCCTTGTCGTAGAGGGTAATGACGCTCTCCAGAGCCGGCGAGCGGTAGGTGTAGATCATCACGATGAGAGGCGCATTGTCCTGCCCTTTAAGGAGCATCAGCTGCGCGTCGCTCGCCTCGCTGAGGCGCAGGGAGAGCGTGCGGGAGTTCATGCCCGTGATGCGGCTCCGGCCGCTGAGCTTGTTGGTCACGGCGTTCTTCATGCCGCTCTTGTAGAAGTCCAGGCAGTCGAGGCGGTTGTTGCGGCTCAGCAGCGGGATGATGCTGTCGGGCATCGCGGCGAAGAGCGAACCGATGTCCTCTGCGGAGGCCGTGAGGCTCACGAGGGCGAGAAGCAATGTAAGGAGTTTCTTCATCGCGGCGAAAGTACAAAATTTTTACGACATTATGGCCGGAGATCCCTTCTAAACGATGCGGAAATATTGCAGCCCCGTGAAACAGGCGCGGCGACGGTGATTCAGAAGTGGCAGGTCACTCCGAGCTTAATCTCGAAGGTGTTGGCGCGAACGGTCTTGTGGTAGGAATAGCGTGTGACGCGCATGAAGTAGCTGCTGCCCAGTGTGGCGCTGATGGTGTTGTGGAAGTCGAACTCCCACATGGGCGAAACCTCGGCCAGAGAGGCGTTGCTCTTGTCGCCCTGCGCGTTGAGGTAGAGCGGATCGGTGTGCTCGAGATCCTTGTGCTCGTAGCCCTTCCACGTGAAGAGCCGGTAATAGTTGGCGTGCAGGATAAACCGCCCGAAGTTGCGGAACTCCATGTGCGTCTTCGTCTTGACCGAGAAGCCGGAGCCCATGTTGTAGTCCCTGTCTATAACGTTGTAGTAATCGCTCTTGGTGCCGCCCAGCAGTATGCCGCTGAGGAAGAGCCGCTGCTCCAGGCGCGTCAGTACGCCGTGCTCGGGCAGATTGATGATCACGCCCGGGCCGAGCGAAGCCGCCTCGGAGATGCGGTAGGGCGTCAGCTCTGTCCCGTCCTTCACGGGCTTGGAGTCGTAGTAGTTGAAGTGCTGGAACAGGCCCGCCATGATCTCCATGTCGCCGTTGGTCTCATAGTTCTTGCCCCAGAGGCGGCCTATCAGGTGGAGGCGGTTGATGAGCGGCTGATTGGCCGAGAGACCGACGGTCGTCTCGAGGTAGAAGAAGTCGTAGGGCTTCGTGTCGTCGGCGTGGATAGGGTCGCCGTACTCGAGGAAAATGTTGACGTAAGGGTTGAACTCGCCGCGGAACAGCGCCCCGTCGTCGCTCAGGTAGCGCGAGCCCACGGAGACGGACAGGTCGATGGGGTAGCGCTTGCCGTCGTAGTATTTGTTATGGTCGGCCTTCACCCTCCAGGCCTGGCCGCTGAGGATGCGCTGCAGCCCGCCCATGGGATTGATGACGGTGGCGGCCAGTTCCCTCCAGAAGCGGCTGCTGCCGCGCTTGCTGTCGTCGAGCACCATCTCGCTCAGGCGGTGGGTCACCTCGCCCAGCGCTATGCCGCCCATCGTCGTGGCCATCACGTCGTTGATAGCCGCGGGCTCCACCTCGCCGCAGAACTCCCACATCAGCGAACCGCCCAGAGCGAAGGGCACGCTCTCCCAGAAGGTCAGGCCGTTGCTGCGGGCCGAGTTGAAGTAGAGATTGCCGTGATAGGGGTGCGAGAACAGATTGGTCGAGAAACTGTCGTTGTCCCACACGAAACCGTAGCGGACATTGTGCTTTATGCTGTGCAGGCTGATCTTGGCAAAGTCCTCATTCATCACAAACCGGTCGAAACTGTTCACCAGCACATTGATGCCCGTGACCTGCGCGGCGGCGCGGAGAAAGTTTTTGCGGCCGTCGTTCCAGCGCGCAAGCGAGTCGGCAGCGGAGTCGTCGCTCTCGGCCGTGGGCGTCTTGGGATTGAACGGCGAACCGCCGCGCGGCCACTGCATGGTGACGCCGCCCTGCAGCAGGAGGCGATTGCGGTAGAGCGAGGCGTGGTGATAGTGGCGCACATTGGCGTAGCCCGCCGAGGCGATGAGGCCGAGGTAGCGATTGAGCCGGTACTCCCCGTTCACCCTGCCCTCGATGGAGAACAGCCGCCGGGGATGGCTCCGCTCGTGCTCCTCAAACGACTCGATGTGGCCTACCCCGATGTCGCCGCTCAGGGCCCAGCGCGGTGAGAGCGCTATGTAGCGCCCCATGCGATAGTTGAGCTCTCCCGAGAAGTGGTGGCTCATGCCTGAACAGAAATAGCCCGTGCCGAGAGAGGTGTAGGCGCTGCCGTTGAGGAAGCGCACGGCTATGTTGGCCAGCGACGTGGTGCCCGCGAAGAGCTGCGCCTGGATGCGTGTGCGAGGATTGATCTTCACGAGCCCTATCTGCGCGGGAGCGGTGTCGCGGGCGTAGTTGACGATGCCCACCTGCAGACCCTTCGAGTGGACGCCGGAGAGATTGAGGGCGCCTATCTGGAGCCCGGCAAGGGTGTCGGCGTAGTTGTAACTGCTTATCTGGAGGCCGTGCGTCCGCCCCGATGAGATATTGGTCAGCAGCGACAGCTGCATGCCGTGATTGATGCCGTAACTGATGTTCGTGGCGGGGGAGAACTGGAGGCCCCGCATCGGCGTGGAGGAGATGTTGTAGAGGCCGCCCACCTGCGCGCCGCGGAGAGAGTGGGCGTAGTTGGAGATGGCGGAGAGCTGCAGGCCGCGCATCGTGCCCGTCACATTATTGCTCAGCGGCGCGATGAGCGCTCCCGTAGCGTTGCCGAAGACGGCCGTGATAAAGCCGCCGACGCCCACGCCCTTCATCTCGTGGCCTGCGGCGGTGCCGAACAGGTTTACCGCCACTCCGTGGAGCGTGTCGGCGTAGGACTGAAGCCCCAGAGAGAAGGTGGCCGTCGTCGTGCTGTCCGCGTTCTGACGGTAGGTGCTGAGCGAGATGTCGTGCAGGTGTCCGTGGGGCCGCTGCGCGCTTGCCACGGCGGCGAGAGAGCAGATCAGGGCTGCCGCTATGAGGGTTTTCAGGGAGTTTGCCATTGTGTGGGAACGGTTGCTCTGCAAATTTAATACAATTCTTCATCTCCTGAGGCCCGCGTGCGGCCTGTTTGTACCGAATGATATAAAAGAGGAGTAGAATAAACCATAATTTTCGCCATTTCCACCATACCGGGCGGCCGGAGACTACAGTGCGCCGGCCCGTGAAGGGTCCGGGAATAGCCCGAGAAGGGCAAAGCGCCTCCGCACCCGCAGAGAAGCACAAAAAGAAGAAAGCCCCGCGGCGGGCAGGGCATACGAGGGCATAAAACAAAGTGCATAATAAGAAAAAGGGGCATTAAAAAGAAATCCGGCATTGCCCGCGAGAGGCAATGCCGGATTTACGGTATGAAGAATGTTTAGTCTCACTCTTACATCATGCCGCCGCCCATGCCCGGATTGGGCATTGCAGCAGCAGGATGCTCTTCCTTCTTGTCACAGATGACGCACTCGGTGGTCAGGAACATGCCTGCTACGGAAGCGGCGTTCTCGAGAGCCACGCGGGTCACCTTGGCAGGATCTACAACGCCCTGCTCTCTCAGGTCGCCGAAGGTCTCGGTCTTGGCGTTGAAGCCGTAGTTGCCCTCGCCCTCGCGTACCTTGTTGACGATAACGGCGCCCTCAAGGCCTGCGTTGGCGCAGATCTGGCGCAAAGGCTCCTCTATGGCGCGGCGCACGATAGCGATACCGGTGGTCTCGTCCTCGTTGTCGCCCTTGAGGCCTTCGAGAGCCTTCTGAGCGCGGATGTAAGCCACGCCACCGCCGGTCACGATGCCTTCCTCAATGGCGGCACGTGTAGCGCAGAGAGCGTCGTCGCAGCGATCCTTCTTCTCCTTCTGCTCAGTCTCGGAAGCAGCGCCTACCTCGAGTACGCATACGCCGCCGGCGAGCTTGGCCAGACGCTCCTGCAGCTTCTCCTTGTCGTAGGAGGATGTGGTGTTCTCGATCTCCATCTTGATCTGAGCTATGCGGTCCTGAATGTTCTGCTTGTCGCCGGCACCGTTGACGATGGTGGTGTTGTCCTTGGTGATGGTCACCTTCTCGGCGCTGCCCAGCATCTCCAGCGTAGCCTGCTCGAGCTTGAGACCCTTGTCCTCGCTGATCACGACACCGCCGGTCAGGATGGCGATATCCTCAAGCATTGCCTTGCGACGGTCGCCGAAGCCCGGAGCCTTGACAGCGCAGATCTTGAGCTGTGCACGCAAACGGTTTACTACCAGTGTAGTCAGAGCCTCGCTGTCCACGTCCTCGGCAATGACGAGCAGAGGACGACCGGTCTGTACGGCCGTGTTGAGGATGGGCAGGAAGTCTTTCAGATTGGATATCTTCTTGTCGTAGATCAGGATGTAAGGCTTCTCCATCACGCACTCCATCTTCTCGGGCTCCGTGATGAAGTAGGGCGACAGATAACCGCGGTCAAACTGCATACCCTCGACGGTCTTGAGCACGGTGTCGCGGCCCTTGGCGTCCTCGATGGTGATAACGCCGTTGGTGCTTACAGCGCGCATACCGTCAGCTATCAGTTTGCCGATCTCGGGGTCGTTGTTGCCCGAGATGGTAGCTACCTGCTCTATCTTCTCATAGCTGCTCTCGATCTTCTCGCTCTGCTCCTTGATGTTCTCTACCACCTTGGCCACAGCTTTGTCGATACCCTTCTTGATGTCGAGCGGATTGGCGCCGGCAGCCACATTGCGCATGCCCTCGGTCAGGATGGCCTGAGTCAGCACTGTAGCAGTCGTCGTACCGTCGCCGGCATCGTCACCCGTCTTGCTGGCCACGCTCTTCACAAGCTGTGCGCCGGCGTTCTCAAACGAGTTTTCCAGCTCTATCTCCTTGGCTACTGTAACACCGTCCTTGGTGATGCGGGGTGCGCCAAACTTTTTGTCGATTACCACATTGCGGCCCTTAGGACCGAGGGTTACCTTGACTGCGTTGGCCAGGGCGTCAGCGCCTTCCTTCAGCAGTTCGCGAGCTTCTACGTTATATTTTAATTCCTTTGCCATGATTTCTAAGATTTATTGTTTTGTCGTGTTGTGATGTTAATGGTTAAGCTAAGATAGCGAGTACGTCACTCTGGCGCATGATAAGATATTTCTCATCATCGATCTCGATCTCGGTGCCTGCATATTTGCCATAGAGCACTTCATCGCCGGCCTTGAGCACCATCTTCTCGTCCTTGGTGCCGTCGCCCACGGCTACTACTTTGCCCTTGAGCGGTTTCTCTTTGGCCGTGTCGGGGATGATGATACCTGCCACCGTCTTCTCCTCAGCGGGGGCCGGTGAAATCAGAACTCTGTCTGCTAATGGTTTAACGTTCATAATTCAGTCTGTTTTTATATTGTCAATTATTATTTTCCACGTCAGTAGGCTGCCCGGACTATCGGGCGCCGACAATGAATATGCCAAAAGCGTGCCAAAAGTGTGGCCCGCCGTGCTTCATAAGGGACAAAATTGCAATGTGCGGTGAATAATGACAATTTGTCACCGTCTTTTTCGCTTTCTGACGCGCTTTCGCGCGAAGGCCGTCTGCCTGTCCGCGGAGGCGGCCCCGCATATCTGCCGCCGCATTCACAGCGCAATAAGAAACAGAAGGTACATGGTTCATGCACGACAGCTGCGACGAATATGCGTGACAGCTGCGACGCATTTGCATGACATATGCGATTCATTTGCATGACATCTGCGATTCATTCGCATGACAGCTGTCATACATATAATATATAGGAGAAGAAATCGGATTAATGGGAAGCGGGAGGTGCCCGCAGGAGCAGAAGAAATTCTACTCGCAGATAAAATAATTTATCTCGCAGTGGACGATCGTTCTTCTCGCAGCAGAATAAATTTATCTCTGAGTAGAATTTGCCCGCCTCGCAGAGACTGTAAATCATATAGCTGGAAAGGGTTGTTGTGCGCGGGAAATAACTGGGCACACTTACATCGCGCGTTTCTTCGCACCATCTCTCATGCGGCGGCTGGCCGCTGAGGCAGCGGCCCTCCCATCTAACGCCGCGCATTACAAAGAATGATGTCCTATTATCGAAGTCCTCGTTGCCCGGCGCGGCCGATATAATTACGCAGTCCGAAGCAACTGGCGCTGCCCCGCTTATTTGAAAAGGCAATTCCCCACACTCATAAAACCGTCCCGCATGCTGAGATGCTCACATAGGACCTGAGGAAAACTACATTTGAGGTAGTTTTTCTCGTCTCAAATGTAATTTTGGCCTTTGGGGGGCACTGGTTTTCAGTAATTTACAAAGGGCCAAAAACGACCCTTCCGGAGGCCATGAGTATGGGCGGGGAGATTGATGTGCGCGGGAAATAACTGGGCACACTTACATCGCGCATCTCTTCGCGCCATTTCTCGTGCGGCGGACAGCCGCTGAGGCAGCGGCCCTCCCAGTTAGGCTTCGCCTCATAATTAATCGCACTTTTTGTCCTTCACTTTAACTTCGCGCGATACATTATCACTCGTCCTTTCGCACTTACTCGCGGCGGCGAAGCGGGCCGCGCTGCAGCGGCCCTCTCAGCTAAAGCGTTCCAAATGTACAGAGCGCGCTTCTTCGCGCTGTTTCTTTCGCGGCGGCGGGAGAATACGTGCTCCGGTGATGGGAATATGGTCGGCGGCGGGGCGGATAAGGGTGCAATTAGGGCGGATTTCCGGCATTCCGGGGCGGAACTTTTTGCTGCGAAGGAGCATTTTTCTAAAAAAGAGCAAATCTTTCCCGAAAAAGTACCTAAATTTGTGCTTGGTAATTCACTAACCCATTTACAAGAAGTATGAAATATCGAGCAAATATAGTGGCCGCCACGATGCTGACGCTTTCGCTGCCCCTCGGGGCGCAGGCTGCGGGTCGTATGAGCGTGCCCACCGAGATCATCGCGCCGCAGGACAACACCGTGTTCCAGACCAAGCGCCCTCCCGTTGAGAAGCGGCTCTTTGTCTCCGACGTTATCGAGAAGAAGATCAGGCAGGTCAAGAAACTGCTGCGCGACAACCCGTATCTGGCGTGGATGTTTGAGAACTGTTTCCCCAACACCCTCGACACGACGGTCTACTGGGACGGAGCGGACGACACGTTCGTCTACACGGGCGATATCCACGCCATGTGGCTGCGCGACTCGAGCGCACAGGTGTGGCCCTATGTCCAGTTTGCCGCCAAGGACAAGAAGCTTCAGCAGATGCTGCGCGGCGTGGTGCTGAGGCAGTGGAAATGTATCAACATCGACCCCTACGCCAACGCGTTCAACAAGGAGCCGAATCCTAAAGGCGACTGGATGGGCGACAAGACGGACATGAAGCCCGAGCTCCACGAGCGCAAGTACGAGATCGACTCGCTCTGCTATCCTATCCGTCTGGCCTATCATTACTGGCAGGTGACGGGCGACGACTCCATCTTCGGCGACAGCTGGGTGCAGGCCGTGCGCAACATCTTGCGTGTGTTCCACGAGCAGCAGCGCAAGAGCGGCTTGGGGTCGTACAGGTTCCAGCGCCAGACAGAGCGGCAGCTCGATACGATGTGCAACGACGGCTACGGCAATCCCGTGCGCCCCGTGGGCCTCATAGCCTCGGCCTTCCGCCCCTCGGACGACGCCACCACGTTCCTGTTCCTTGTTCCGTCCAATTTCATGGCCGTCTCGTCGCTCCGTAAGGCCGCCGAGATCCTGACGAAGGTCAATCACGAGGACGCTCTGGCCAAGGAGTGCACCGACCTGGCCACCGAGGTGCATGACGCCCTGATGAAATATGCTGTCTACAATCATCCCAAATATGGCAAGATCTACGCCTTCGAGGTAGACGGCTTCGGCAATCAGTTGCTCATGGACGACGCCAATGTGCCGAGCCTCCTCGGTATGGGCTATCTGGGCGATGTGCCCCTCGACGATCCCATCTATCAGAACACGCGGCGCTTCGTGTGGAGCAAGGACAATCCGTACTTCTTCCGCGGCAAGGCGGGCGAGGGCATCGGCGGCCCGCACGTGGGCTACGACTATCCCTGGCCTATGTCGATCATGATGAAAGCCTTCACCAGCACGGACGACAACGAGATAAAATGGTGCCTCGAGATGTTGCAGCGCACGGACGCCGACACGGGCTTCATGCACGAGAGCTTCAACTGCAACGACTCCAAGAAGTTCACCCGCTCATGGTTTGCCTGGCAGAACACACTCTTCGGCGAGCTCATCCTGAAGCTTGTGGACGAGAGCAAGACCGACCTGCTGCTGAGCGCAAAGAGATAGAGTTTTAATAAGGTGTTACAATATGCGTCACGCCTTCGGAGGTTCGCCCCCGGAGGCGTGACTGCGTATGCGGCAATGGCGAGACGAAGCTTTTGAAAGAATTCTGCCGCGGGCGTGATGCGGATGGCTGTGACAATATGTCACGGCCTGTCTTCCGCGGGCCTTGTCCGATGGCCTGCGGAGAGGAAATTAATCTTGAAAATGGTGATTTACTCGAGACGGCGCCTGAGGAAGAAACTGCGGGTGCAGAGGAAGAAGAGCACGACGCCGGCGGCGTTGACGAAAAAGTTCATCCAGAACGCCGCGTTGTATCCCCAAAGGTCGCTGACCCATCCTCCGCAGAATATGCCTATGCCCATGCCCACGCCCCAGGAGACGAGGATGGACGAGTTGGCTGTGCCGCGCTGGTTGTGGCGCGCCGTGGCTACGAACATGTTGAGGAATGCGGGGTACATGTGGCCGTTGCCCAGGCCGAGCAACAGGGCCGAGGTGTAGTAGGCCACGGGGCTGCGGAAGGCCACGAAGATGAGGTAGGCGACGAGCGAGATGCACATGCCCTCGGCGGCGTTGTGTGTGAGGCGGCCCTTGCGCAGCGCGCCGGCGCCCTGAAAGCGCGATGCCATGAGGCCCGCGCTGATGAGGAAGAAGAACGCGCCCGTTCCGCCCGTGATGCCGAGCTCCTGCTTGCTGTAGAGGGCGACATAGGTGCTCAGCAGGCCCCACGAAAAGGCGAACATCGCGATGTTGATGCTCATGAGCCACGCGCGGGTGAGGAAGAAGCGGTCCAGCGAGAGCGGACGCTTGGAGGCGACCTTCTTGCGCTTGGGCAACTTGACAGTCGCGGCGACGGTCATGGCGGCCACGGCGATGGCGAACGACAGCCAGAAGAGCACGGCGAAGTTGGACACATATTTATATATGTACACGCCGGCGCTCGGGGCGATGGCCATGCTCAGGTTGTTGCTCAGGCCGTAGAAACCGAGGCCCTCATTGCGGCGCGAGGAGGGGAGCACGTCGATGGCGGCTGTGCTGTTGGCCACGGTGACCACACCGAACGGCAGGCCGTGGAGCGTACGCACAATGGCGAACATGAGCAGCGTCGAGGCGATGGGATAACCGGCGAAGAACGCCGCAAACAGCGCCACGCTCCACAGCAGCACCGTGCGGCGGTCGAAACTGTCCACGATAAAGCCGCTGAAGAGCCGCGCCACGATCTCCGCCACCACATAGCCCGAGAGCACCACCCCGATCATCCCGCCCGGGGCGTGAAACTGCTCGGAGAGGTAGATGGGGAGCAGCGGCGTGAGCAGGTAGAAGGCGAAGTACATCATAAAGTTGACCGTCATCACCCGCAAGTAGTTGGTATTCCAAAGTTTCTCCATACGGCGATTGTGTTTCATCCGGTGTGTCTGCGGCGCTTTACTTCAGGCCCTGCGGCGCGATGGCTCAGGTTCGCCGCGCATTGGCTTATTGCGGCCGCGCGTTTTGCCAAGCCTTGCTGTGCGTTCTCAAGCCCTGCGGCGAGTCGAGCCTGGGCGGCAGACTTCAGATGACGCTGCAAAGTTAGCTCCTTTGCCGCGAGCCGGCGCCCCGGGAGAGGACAATAAAAATCCCGCGGGCTTCTCTACCCGCGGGAAATAAATATGCTCTTTGCAATTTTGTTGCTAAAAATGAATGTTCTGCGACCGTAATTTACGCATCCGGCGCTCCTGATACCGGTAATGCGGCTTGTTTAGTGCGCCGCCCAATTAGTTTCGTGCTTCATAGCCTCCGGCAAATTTGCAATTGCCTCCGGCTCGGACTTCATAGCCTCCGGCAAAAGCATTGCTGCCTTTGTCTAAAGCCTTACCACCTTCGCATCAATCTTTGCGGCAGCGGCTTGGTCGCAAAGGGGCTCAGATGCCGGCCTCTTCGACGGCCTTGTCAACGGCTGCGTTCAGGCCGTCGGCGTTGTGGCCGCCGGCGGTAGCGAAGTGGGGAGCGCCGCCACCGCCTCCGCCTATCAGTTTGGCGGCGTTGCGGATGATCTGGCCGGCGTTGAGGTTGTGGTCCTTGATGAGGTCCTTGCTGATCATGAGGGTGAGCATCGGTTTGTTGTTCACGATGCTGCCCAAGATGCAGAACAGTCCCTCGGGCACGGCCTGAAGCGCCTTGAAGGCGATGTTCTTGGCCACGTCGGGCGACACGGGGAGCACCTTCTTGATGAGCGTCACACCGCCCGGGCGCTTCTCGGCGTTCTTGACGAGCGAAGCGGCCAGTTCCTCGGTCTGCCGCTGCATGTAGGCCTCTATCTGTTTGTGCAGGGAGCTGTTCTCCTCGATGGTCTTGCGTGCGGCGGCCTTGAGGTCCTTGGCGTTGTTGAAGAAGGCGCTGAGCCCCTCGAGGATGTCCTGCTGCTTGTACATCAGTTCCTCGGCGGCCTTGCCGGTGATGGCTTCTATTCTCCTCACGCCGGCAGCCACGGAGCTCTCGCTCAGGATGTGGAAGAGGCCGAGGCGGCCTGTGCTGTGAGCGTGGCAACCGCCGCAGAGCTCGATGCTGTGGCCGAATTTCACAACCCTCACCTTGTTGCCGTACTTCTCGCCGAAGAGCGCTATGGCCCCCATCTTCTTGGCCTCGTCGAGGGGCATGTCGCGGTGCTCCTCGAGGGGAATGTCGGCGCGGATCGCGGCGTTGACTATGCGCTCCACCTGACGTATCTCCTCGGGCGTCACCTTCTGGAAGTGGGAGAAGTCGAAGCGCAGGTAGTCGGGCATGACGAGCGAACCCTTCTGCTCGACGTGGGTGCCCAGCACACTGCGCAGCGCGTAGTCGAGCAGGTGAGTGGCGGTGTGGTTGGCTTCGCTGCCGGCCCTCCAGTCCTTGTCTACCTCGGCGGTAAACTCGGCCTCGGGGTGCTTCGGCAGGGCGTTGGTGATATGCAGAGCGAGATTGTTCTCGCGCTTGGTGTCGACGATATCGATGGTCTCCTCGGCGGATACCAGGCGGCCGCGGTCGCCTACCTGTCCGCCCATCTCGGCATAGAACGGCGTCACGTCGAGCACTATCTCATAGTGTTTCTTGTTCTTCTGCACCACGGCGCGGTAGCGTGTGATGTGGCACTTGTGCGTGAGCGTGTCCCAGCCGACAAACTTTTCCTCGCCCTCGTTTACCGTGATCCAGTCGCCCGTCTCTACCTTTGCAGCTCCGCGGGCTCTGTCCTTCTGCTTCTGCATCTCCTCGTTAAAGCTCTTCTCGTCTACCTTGAGTCCGTGCTCCGAGCAGATGAGCTCCGTGAGGTCGAGCGGGAATCCGAACGTGTCAAAGAGCGTGAATGCCTTGACGCCGGAGATCTCCTTGCTGCCGGCTTTCTTGGCCTCGGCCATGATGTCGTCCAGCATGCTGATGCCGGTGGCCAGGGTGCGCAGGAAGGAGTCTTCCTCCTCCTTAATGACGTGGATGATGAGCTCCTTCTGCGCCATGAGCTCCGGATAGGAGTCGCCCATCTCGTCGACGAGCGTCGGCACGAGCTTGTACATGAACGCTTCTTTCTGGCCGAGGAATGTATAGGCGTAGCGCACGGCGCGGCGCAGGATGCGGCGTATCACATAGCCCGCCTTGGCGTTGGAGGGCAGCTGCCCGTCGGCGATGGAGAACGCGATGGCGCGGATGTGGTCGGCCACCACGCGCATGGCGATGTCCGTCTTCTCGTCCTTGCCGTACTCCATGTCCGTCAGCTCGCAAATCTTGCGGATGATGGGCTGGAAGATGTCGGTGTCGTAGTTGGAATTCTTGTGCTGCAGCACACGGCAGAGGCGCTCAAAGCCCATGCCCGTGTCGATGACCTTGGCCGGCAGCGGCTCGAGTGAACCGTCCGCCTTGCGGTTGTACTGCATGAACACCAGGTTCCATATCTCGATGACGAGCGGATTGTCCTTGTTGACAAGCGATGCGCCGCTCACCTTCTTCTTGTCCTCGTCGCTTCTCAGGTCGATGTGTATCTCCGAGCAGGGGCCGCAGGGTCCCGTGTCGCCCATCTCCCAGAAGTTGTCGTGCTTGTTGCCGTCGATGATGTGCGAGGCGGGGAAATACTTGGCCCAGTAGCCGGCTGCCTCGTCGTCCCTTGCGAGCCCCTCTGCGGGAGCGCCCTCAAAGACTGTCACATAGAGGTCGTCCTTGTTGATGTGAAGCACATCGACCAGATACTCGTAAGCCCAGCCTATCACTTCCTTCTTGAAATAGTCGCCGAAGCTCCAGTTGCCCAGCATCTCAAACATGGTGTGGTGGTATGTGTCGCGCCCCACCTCCTCGAGATCGTTGTGCTTGCCGCTCACTCTGAGACATTTCTGCGAGTCGGTGCAGCGGCGGCTCTTCGGCTTCACATTGCCGAGGATAATGTCCTTAAACTGGTTCATGCCCGCGTTGGTGAACATCAGGGTAGGATCGTCCTTGACCACTATCGGGGCGGAGGGCACTATGAGATGCCCTTTTGACTCGAAAAACTTTTTGAACGAGTCTCTTATTTCGTTGGCTGTCATCATGACTAAAGAAGTTCTTTTGAAAATCTTTGCAAAGTTACGCCCTTTTCTTTATTTTTGCAAGTAACTTCATAAGATTCAACCTATGGCGCTTGATACTAACAAGAATTTGAAACTCTATTATTCTATCTCGGAGGTGGCTGAGCAGTTTGGAGTGTCGGAGAGTCTCCTGCGCTTTTGGGAGAAGCAGTTCCCGCAGATCAACCCGCGCAAGAGCGGTCGCAATGTGCGGCAGTACACCGCCGAGGACATCGAGCAGATCAGGCTGATATACAATCTTGTGAAGGTGCGCGGCATGAAGCTCACCGCCGCCCGCGAGGCGCTCAATAAGAACCGCAGTGGCGTGCAGCAGACTAGCGAGGTGATCGACAAGCTGCGCAATATCCGCGAGGAGCTGCTCAAGATAAAGCGCAGCCTCCGCGAGTTCGAGTAGCCGCGCGGCGCCCTTTCCGCGCCCTCTGCCCGTAGTTCCGGCGCGCGTCGTGCACACCTTTGCTTGCATCCCGCATACTTTGGCTCGCAACCTGCGCACCTTTTCTTGCATTCCTCACACCTCGGCGCGCGTCGTGCACACCTTGTTGTGCGTCCCGCATACCTTGTCGTTCAACCTGCACATTGCCGAGCAAAAGCCGTTTTGCGGCGCTCCGCTCCGCCATTAATCTCTTCACCGGGAGATTTTCACCACTATCTTTCCGTTCGCAATTTTTCCATGCTCATAGTTTTTGAAGCTGATCATGCATGTCTCAAAAAGCATCCCGCACATAAAGAAACTCACAAGGCACATGTTTTAAATTACATTTGAGATAATTTAAAACATGTGCCTTGTATTTTTGCCCCTGCGCGAGGCGCAGAAGTTCAGATAGTTATGCGCGGCCGAAATCGGCCTTATTCATTGCAGCGTTACGCCTGTCAGCGGCGCTCTCCGCGATGCCTGAACCGCGGAGCGAAATGCCTGAATTGCGGTGCGAAATGCCGCAATCACGATGCGAAATGCCGTGACCGCGGCCTTGAATGTCCGCATCGCGATGTCCCGGAGGACGGCTCATGATGCTCAGCATACATATAATATATATGCGTGCGGGCTCCGCCGTGTCCGTGCGACGGACAGCCGCTCAGCTCTTGGCCTCGTAAGTGAGGTAGACGATGTATTGGCCGTCGGCACGGAAGCGCACCTCGGAGCCGATGCATTCGTTGAGCGTGCCTTCCCACCACTCGCGGAACGGGCGGCAGGGCCATCTGAGACCGTCGCTCCCGAGGCGCGAGCAGGAGCAGTTGAAGATGCTCATCTGCAGGCCGCGCGCGGTGGCGAACATGGCGTCGCCCACGACGGGCGTGAAGCAGCCGTAGTCGGTGTACATCGCCGCTCTGATGCCGAAGTCCGCCCGGTAGCGCCGCAGCAGCGAGACATTGCCTATCGTGTGATCCTCCCTGAGGCCCGTAGCCCCTAAGTAAGCCACGACGGGCTGCCGGCCGGCGCTCTTCACGAGGCTCAGGACAAGGCGCGTGGCTTTGGTCAGGTCGTTGTCGTCCTGTTCGTACACCTGGCGGAAGATCGCGCCGTAGCGCTCACGGAGAGCGGGGGACAGGCTGTCGCCGTCGCCCGTGGCCAGCAGACGGCCCTCGCTCAGCAGCCGCGCCTCGAGCTCCGGGCGCTCTCTGTGGAGCGTCGCGAGGGCGCCGTCACAGCACACCAGCAGTTTCGCCTCCTCAAGCACGCGCGTCGGGACGCGGTGGCGGGGAAACTGCCCGTTGGCCAGAATAACGGCGTCGCAGGCCGTGCTCAGCGCATCATAACGTTCCATTCCCATTGTCTTTGTCTTGTCCGTCAGGAGCGGAGGCGGCGCCGCGCATCATGCCTTTCCATTTTCTGTATCCGGCTATCGCGATGATCACATATAGCGTGTAGAGCCCGGCGGTGAAGGGCAGGCCTTTGTAGACATAGAGCGCCGCGAGCTCGGTGTCGACCACTATCCAGAGGAGCCACTGCTCGAGATATTTGCGGGCCAGCCACCACAGCGCGATGAAGCTCAGCGCGTTGCCGAAGGAGTCGAGCACGGGCACGGTGCTGTCCGTGAAGTGGATGAGCAGCATGTAGACCGCGCCCCAGGAGGCGAGGAAGAGCAGCAGGCTCGGCAGCAGCAGGCTGCGCTTGACCCGCGTCACGGGCATCGCCTCGCCCTCGCTCTGGCCGCGCTTCCTGCCGAACTTCCACACGATGAGGCCGTAGATGGCCGCCAGCGCGTAGTAGACCTGCATGCCGAAGTCGGCGTAGAGCCCCGCGCGATAGTAGACCACCATGTAGACCAGCGGCATGATGAGCCCCGTGATCCAGAGCCACATGCTGGCCCGGTATTCCTGCCACACATACACCAGTCCGATGAGGGTGCCGATGATGTCAAGCCAATGGGCGGAGAGAAACTGCAAGGCTGCGCTGGCTTAGAAGTTGATCGTGATATTGCCCATCATCGTGAAGCCGGCCATGGGCACATAGCCGATCTCCTCGTAGCGGTTGCTCTCCGTATGGCCACTCGATGCGCTCACGGCCGAGTAGACCCATCCACTGGCCGCATAGTGACGGTCGAAGATGTTGTTGAGACTCAGAGAGAAGCTCAGAGATTTGGGCTTATACAGGGCGGCGGCGTCCTTGAAGCGCAGTGTGTAGCCCAGAGTGATGTCGCTCTGGCTGAAGCAGGGCAGAGAGCGGTCCTTGTTCTCGGTGTTGTCCAGATACTGACGGCTTACGAAGTTGGTATGCCATACGGCGGTGATATCACGATAGTGGAAGTGGAGGAAACCGTTGAGAATGGTGCTCGGCGAAAAGGCCAGAGTGGACTTGTCGTAGTGTACGGTGGTGGGCTTGTAGGAAGGATTGGATGCCGAGGTGTGGGTAATGGGACTGTAGTCATCGGGAGCGGCATTGTCCCAGTCGTCGAGGTACTCGGTGAAGTCCTTGATGCGGTTGGCGGAGAAGGCGGCATTTCCCTCTATGCTCAGCCATGAGAGCGGGCTGACGCCGGCGGTGAGCTCTACGCCGGTGCGATAGCTCTTGTGGACGTTAGTGGTAAGGTACTCGCCGATGTCGCTCTTCTCTCCGGTCTGCACGAACTGGTTGCGGTACCTCATATAATACATATTGACGCCGGCGTGGAAGAGCTGCGATTTGTATTCGTAGCCCAGTTCGTAGTCGATGAGATGCTCGGGTTTGGGAGCAGGATACTTGGCGTTGTTGGTGAAGTTGTTGCGCTCAGGCTCCCTGCCGGCGTAGGCAATGGAGGCGTATGCCTTGTGGGCTCCGAGAGTGAAGCTCAGACCTGCCTTGGGGTTGAAGAAGTTATAGTACTTGTCGATGTTGAGAGGCTGATTGACGTAGGTGCCGTCGCTTCTCTTGCGGAATTTGTCGTTGTTGCCGTCGGTATTGTACTCCACGTGGCGGTATTGCAGGTCGGCAAATGCATTCCAGTACCTGAGGAAGCTGTAGGTGGCCTTCAGATATCCGCTGTAGTCGTATTTGTGGGCGTCGGAGTCATAGTAGCGGTAGTTTTTCCCGCCGGGGCGCACTGCGTTGTCGAGCGCCTCATCGGCTATATAGGAGAGAAAACCGTAGTGATCGCAGCGGAACTGCTGCAGGCTCAGTCCGCCTACCACGTCCCATGCGGAAGTCTTGTAGTTGGCGTTGTAGACCATGCCGTAGGTATGCTGCGTGAGTCCCTTGTGGCGCACGAAGTCAGATTTCTCCAGCTTATTGCCCTCTGCGTCCGTGAATGTGAGGCCGAGCTTGGCTAGCTTGTACTGCGGTTTGAATTCCTCGTAGTATCCGTGGCCGTAGGTGTAGTGGAGCGATAGATGATGACTCCAGTGTTCACCAGGCTCCCATACGCCGGAGAGGATGTTGTGGTCCTGTACGAAGTTGTCGGTGGTGCGGCTCCACAGGTTCCCGTCGCGCATCTTATAGCGTTCGGTGATGTAGTTTCCCTTGTCGTCGGTCTTGAAGCCGGTACCTTCATCGTTCCATACGAGTTGCTCGTAGAGATTGTTGTATCTCCCCAGACCGACCTTGTAGAGATCCTTGTAGCTCCTTATCCCGGTGTGCACTCCGTAGGTACCATCGTAGAGGCTGAGGTCATCGTTGCCGGTGATCACTCCATTCCAGGCTTGTCCGGTGTGCTCGTAGTTTCCCACATTCTTATAGCTTATGCGGTATTTCTCACCGAGCCAGGAGAGCCCGCCGAGATAGCTGCCGGAGTTGCCCTTCGTGCCGTGGACATAGCCGTCGGTGTGGGTGCCGTGCCATGCGCCGAAGCCGTAGAGGTTCTTCCAGATGCGGCCCGTCTGCAGGGTGAAGCCTCCGTTCATAGTATTGTATGAGCCGTAGGAGAATGTGCCCTCGAGCGAAGGCTTGAGCGCGGGGCTGAGGAGCTGGAGAGCAATGCTTCCGCCGAATGCTCCGTCGCCGTTGGAGGATGTGCCGATACCCCTCTGTATCTGGGCGCTCTGCAGTAGTGCGCCATAGGAATTCATGTTGGCCCACCATACGCATTCGTCCTCGGGGGAATTGAGCGAGATACCGTCGAGGGTGATGTTGATGCGGGTACCGTCGGCCCCGCGCAGACGCATGGCTACCGTGCCCGTACCGAGACCGTTCTCTCCCCAGGCCAACACTCCAGGAGTGCCCGAGAAGAGAAACGGCAGTTCCCTGCCGGTCCTGGAGAATTCATGCAGTTCCTGTTTTTTCATTTCTGTTACCGCAAAAGGCGCTTTCTTGCCGGCGCGTACGCCTTTTACCACCACTTCGTCGAGGCTCTTGGCGCGCATCGTGTCGCCCCCGGCCTTTGTCTGTGCGCCCGCTGCCACAACCATAGTCATAGCCGCGAGAAGCATGATTTGTCTTTTCATCCGCTTACTTAGGATTTAAAATAAATGTATAAGGGATTTATCCTACCTACGCCGGCATTATCCGGATCAGGTTATCGGGTATGTTCTCAGCCGCCCAATAGAGCAGCACCCCTTAGTCTCCAGTCTGGAGACCGTTGCAAAGATACGTCAATAATTCCTAACAAAGCGCGGGAAAATTAAGGAAAATGCCCCTTCGCCGCCTTCTGCTGCCCGATGCCGCCGCATTCGCCGCTCCGCAGGCCGTGCGTTGCAAAGCCTATGTGGCGCTCAGGCGCTCTCAGGCCCGTCTGCGCCGAAGCAGTTGTGCCGCCCGCCGCTCTGGAGGTTGCCCGGCGAAGTGCGCGATAATACTTGAGGCTTCCGCACCGCGCAGGATTTTACTCATATAATATGTAAGGCGTATCTCTCGCCTCGCAGCCGGCGCATTTTGCCCGGGTGGTGGTCGCGGCTCAGAAGCGCAGGCCGTAGTAGATGGTCGACCGCCAGCGCATGCTGTAGATGGACAGGTGCTTCTCGTCGCCTTTCCAGTAGCCGTGGAGCACGGTGCTGAGGCCGATAAACCGCCCGTGGTGGCTGTACTGCAGCGCCCATGTGTTTTTGGCGATGATGTTGGGGAAGTGGTAGCGCATGCGGCTGTTGACCCCGTCGTGCCGCAGTTTGTCGTGGTCGTAGATGATGAGCGAGGGCAGAAGCGAGCAGTGGAGCAGCCACCGGCGCCCCAGGACGAGGTTGTGTGCGTAGCCCACGCCGATGGCGAAGTCGGCGTACTTGAGCCGCGCCTGCGTAGCCGTGTCGTTGACGTCCGCGTTGATCTTCATGTCGCCGATCTGCAGGGCGGCGCCGATGAGCAGGCTGCCCGCGCTGCGCCGCTGCACAAACGACTGCGTCAGGGCGGCGGGGAAGGAGAAGCGACGGCCGTTCGCCGCCCAGTAGAAGTTGGCGAACATCTCGCGGCGCCGCAGCGATCCCTGCGGCAGGTCCTGCCGTACGCCGTCGTAGGTGATATTGCCGCGGTCGGTTTTGGAGTTGTTATAGGAGAAGTCGAAGCCCGCGCGATTGCCGTAGGAGTTGACGTTGAAGGTGGTGCTGGAACTGCGGCCGATGAGCTTGAGCGGGTTGATGGCAATGCCTATGCCGATGCCGCGGCAGCTGGCCAGAACGCTGAAGGTGCCCCTGAGACGCGATGCCCAAAAGCCGGAATACGGGATGTCCTCGTAGTGGCCGCGCATGCCGAGCAATGTGCCGGACAGGTGCCCGCGTAAAGAGATGGTCCAGAGCTCTTGGGGGCGGCTGATATATGCGCTGTCGACGTTGGAGTGGAAGTAATGGCGCGTGACGATGTCCCTGAATTTCGAGAGTTTCTGATCCCCGCGCTCCAGGCGCATGCGGCGGTTGGCCTGCTTCAGCGTGTCGCCGTCGGCAAACGCTTTTTTGCGGTGAAACAGTGTGTCGCCCCAGCGCAGCACATCGCCGCTCTCGGCGCGGTTTCTGAGTTCCTTCCTGAGGCTGTCTATCCGCTCGCGTCGCCTCATGCGCCGCGCCTTGCGCTCGGACATCGGCTTTGCCGGCTTCACCGTGTCGCCCCCGTCCCGCAGCGAGGCGTCGTAGGGCTGTTCAGCTGCGCCCACACCCTGCGCCGCGGTCGCGCCGTGGCTTACTAAGTTTGCAACAGCGTTTGCCGTATTTTTGCCGTGGCTTACTACTTTCGCGTTAATATTCTCCGCGGCCGCGCCGGGGCTTACTACCTTCGTGCAAGTGTTCGCGGCGGCGGTCATGGCGGGCGGTGCGATCGCTGTGCGGTTTGGCATGGCGAGCGCTGGCATGAAGTCCGACACCAAGAAGGCGACGGCGGCAAACAAATGGGGTAGTATCGTTTTTCCAGGCATATTCGCCGCAAAATTAATGGTTTTTCCGAATTACTACCGTAATTTCCGCCGTTTTGTATAAAATATCTTTCGCCCCGCCGTGCCTCGAAAGAACTCTTGTCTGAATGCAAGCGAAATATAAACTGGGCGGGCCGTTGCAGCGCGGCCCTGTCCTCCGCGTTACTAACGAAGTGGAGACGCGCGCTAAGGCTTTGCGCGGCGTTAGCTGGGAGGACCGCTGCAGCGCGGCCCGCTTCGCCGCCGCAAACAACGCGAGATGAATAGCGCTATAGGTTTTGTGATGAGTTTAGCCGAGCCGGCCGCTGCAGCGCGGCCCGCTTCGCCGCATGAGAGAGTGTGCAAAGAAATGCGCGGAATGAATATTCCTTCGCTTCGCCGCTCATTAGATTTTCTAGTTCGCCGCCAGCCGTCGCGAAAAGAATAGAATTGCATAATGTGCTATGCGTCTCATTGTCTATCGTGAGACCTTTGCATCGCAAATTGCTCCGCACTTAGCCATATTGGGCATGCGGCCGCTGAGGGCAGCGGCCCTCCCAGCTATTTTCCGCGCACAACGATCGCCTCGCCCGCATTCGCGGCGTCCGAAAGGGTAGTTTTTGGCCCTTTGCAAAGTATTGGAAATCAGTGTCCCCAAAAGGCCAAAATTACATTTGAGACGAGGGAAACTACATTTGAGGTAGTTTCTCTCAGGTCCTATGTGAGCAACATAGCATGCGGGACGGTTTTTTGAGTGTTGGGGAATGCCTTTTCGAAATGCGGAAAAGTACAGTCGTTTCGAATGGCGAAATTATATCGGTAGTGCCGAAGGTTGAGGACATATAGATGATGCACTCTTTCTTAGCTGTAGGCAAAGTTAGCCGGGGATACAAAAAGCGCGAAGCCGTATTGAGGCGGCGTTAACTGGGAGGACCGCTGCAGCGCAGCCCGCTTCGCCGCATAAGCAAATGAGGGATGCTGTACGTAAAGGAATTTGCGCGGCGTTAACTGGGAGGGCCGCTGCCCTCAGCGGCCAGCCGCCGCATGAGAGAGTGTGCGAAGAAATGTGCGATATGAATTTTCCTTCGCTTCGCTGCTCATTGGATTTTCCTCCTCGCTCCTGGCCCCTGAGGGCAGCGGCCCTCCCGGCTATTTCCCGCGCACATCGATCGCCCCGCCCGCATTCGCGGCGCCTTGAAGGGGCATGGCCGGTCTATTGTACGGAGATGATTCGGATAGCGACCGAAAGGCGTTTCATTTCCTTATAAATAAGGCGTATTCTGTGATTTAGATTTATTTATAAAGCATTGAAAGCCAGAAGAATACTTTGCACTTGTGGTTCAACCTTGTGTATCGAGCTCGTCGTAGCGGGGAATGTCCTTCAGAAATGTGTATTTGTGGCGGTCGTAGTCCACACGGCAGCAGAGGTGGACCATGCCGTTGCTCACCATTATATAAGGCGTGTGGAGGATGATGTTGTAGGAACTGATCTGCTCGAACACCGCGGCGGTGAGCTCGACGGTGGGCGCCTTGTACTCGATGATAACGAGCGGCGTGCCGGCGGGGGAGAATACGACCGTGTCGCAGCGGCGGCGTTTGCGGCTCGCCTCGAGCTCTATCTCATTGCCCATGAGCGCGGCGGGGTAGCCCAGCGACCCGGCGAGGTAGTGGGTGAACTCCTGACGCACGAATTCCTCGGGCGTCAGGGCGACAAACTTGCGGCGTAGGAAGTCAAAAACCACCGGTTTGCCGCCGCGCTCTGATATTTTCAGCTCAGCTTGTGGCAGGTTTAGAGCAAACATATTATTTTTGCAGTAGGGCAGTGGCTTGTGTCGCTGCCGGCCTTTGCAAAATTAAGAATTAAAATGAAAACACGCGAGGAAATAGTAGACAACTGGCTCCAGAGGTATACTCACCGGCCGTTGGACTTCTTTACGCCTTATGTGCTGCTCACCAACTTCAACGGCTATGTCGACATGTTCTGCAAGCAGATGAATATCGAGAAGCCTGACTATGAAGCCAACATGCGCGCGGCCAGCGCCGAAAACATCACCATCATCGATTTCGGCATGGGCAGCCCCAACGCCGCGCTGATCATGGATCTGCTGAGCGCCGTGGAGCCGCAGGCCTGCCTGTTCCTGGGCAAGTGCGGCGGCATCTCCGACAAGACAAAGACCGGCGACTACATCCTGCCGCTGGCCGGCATTCGCGGCGAGGGAACGAGCAACGATTACTTCCCGCCCGAGATCCCGGCGCTCCCCGCGTTCATGCTCCAGAGGGCCGTCTCCACTTCGCTGCGCGACGCGCACCACGACTACTGGACGGGCACCATCTACACCACCAACCGGCGTGTGTGGGAGCACGACGAGCGCTTCAAGGCTTACCTCCGGCAGACACACGCCATGGGCGTGGACATGGAGACCGCGACGCTGTTCACCTGCGGCTTCTACAATCACATCCCCACCGGCGCGCTGCTCCTGGTGAGCGACAACCCGATGACCGAGGACGGCATCAAGACCATAGACAGCGACAATATGGTGACCAAAAACTTCGCCGAGCAGCATGTGGCCTTCGGCATAGCCTCGCTGAAACTCATCATCCACGACGGCCGCACCGTGAGGCACCTCAAGTTTGACTGGTGAGGCGCCCGAAGCCTGCGGCGCAGGATTATGTGCCGCGGCGGAATGCTTGTGTGTGCTGTTTAGGCGCTTGAATGCGCCGCCGTGGCGCAGGTGAGCGGCAAGAATTGGGCTTTGGCCCAGTTTCAGAGGCCGGTTTACGGCCCGCGATTGGCAGAGTCCATTCCGCAGGCGCTTGAATGCGCCGCCGTGGCGCAGGTGAGCGGCAAGAATTGGGCTTTGGCCCAGTTTCAGAAACCGGTTTACGGCCCGCGAGTGGCGGAGCCCATTCCGCTGACGCGGAAATGCGGCGGCGAGTCGGCGATGAGCGGCAAGAATTGGGCTTTGACCCAGTTTCAGAAGCCGGTTTATGGCCCGCAATTGGCGGAGCCCATTCCGCTGGCGCGGAAATGCGGCGGCGAGTCGGCGATGAGCGACAAGAATTGGGCTTTGGCCTAGTTTCAGAAGCCGTTGAGCGGCTCGCAATTGGCGGAGCCCATTCCGCTGACGCGGAAATGCGGCGGCGAGTCGGCGATGAGCGACAAGAATTGGGCTTTGGCCTAGTTTCAGAAGCCGTTGAGCGGCTCGCAATTGGCGGAGCCCATTCCGCTGACGCGGAAATGCGCCTTCGTGGCGCCGGTGTTCCGCCTCTGAGGCGCGCTTCGAATGCGCGCCGCCCGCAACTTCCTCTCCGGAGTCCCTTTGGCTTTGCCAGATTCTCCGACATTGCTCATCATGGAGCGCGGGACATTTACTTAAGAAGATAATACATAACAGAATAGATCATACAGTGGCTTACAGACGACAAGAAGGCATTTCCTACGAAGAGATAATGCGCGACATCAAAGCGCGCAACTTCAAGAAGGTTTATTTCCTGCAGGGTGAGGAGGATTACTTTATCGACAAAGTGGTCGAAGCCCTCCTGGGCACCGTGATGAGCGAGGACGAGAAGGCCTTCAACTGCTTCACCTACTATGGCGCCGAGGCGTCGGTGGGCGACATCGTGAACACCGCCAAGAGTTACCCCCTCGGCGCCGAGCACCTGCTCATCATTGTCCGCGAAGCCCAGCTCCTGCAAAACCTGGAGGCCATCGCCTACTACCTGCAGCACCCGCTGCCCACCACCATCCTTGTCCTGTGCTACAAGAACGGTGTCTACGACAGCCGCAAGCGCCTCATCACCCTCGCCAAGAAGGAGGGCGTCGTCTTCACCGCTCAGAAACTGCGCGACTCGCAGCTCTCCGGCTTCATCAGCGTCTACCTCCATCAGCGGGGCATCGCCATCGAGCCCAAGGCCGCCGAGATGCTTGCCGGAAACATCGGCGCCGACCTCCACCGCCTCAACGGCGAGCTCGACAAACTCATCATCAGTATGCCGGAGGGCAGCGCAACCGTTACACCCGAGCTCGTAGAGCAGAATGTCGGGATAAGCAAGGATTTTAACTATTTCGAACTGCAGGACGCCATCGCCAGAAAGGACGCGTATAAGGCCACTCAAATTATACAATATTTTGGGGCAAACCCGAAGAACAATCCGCTGCAGATGACCCTCGTGATGCTCTTCCGCTTCTTTGCCAATCTGATGGTCTCATTCTACAGCCCCGACAAAAGTCCCGCGGGAATAGCCTCGTGGATGAACCTGCAAAAATGGCAGGTCGAAAAAAATATCATTCCTGCATTTGGAAATTATTCGGCACGCAAGACGATGGAAATAATCGGCAAGATTCGCGAGATAGATGAGCGCCAGAAGGGCATAGGTTACCCCTCTCAGGACGAGGCCTCACTCGGCATGGATCTCATCCAGTTCATTCTCCACTGATCCTCCCGTCGCCCGGCCCCGGAGATGCCTGCGGCAACAAAGATTCGGGTCATCTTTCACAGAGAAGTCCGTCGCCCAGTCTCGGAGAAGCTTGCGGCAACATTGGCATCTGTCTAATTTTCACAGAGAAGTCCGTCGCTCAGCCCGGAGAAGCTTGCGGCAACATCGGCATCGGCTTGTTTTACCATGAGCCGCCCATTTCTCAGTCCCGGAGATGCTTGCGGCAACATTGACATCTGTCTAATTTTCGCAGAGAAGTCCGTCGCTCAGCCCGGAGAAGCTTGCGGCAACATCGGCATCGGCTTTTTCTTCGCGGAGGCGCCCGCCGCTCGGCCCCGGAAGTCCGCGGCAACATAGGCATCGGGATATTCTTCTCTGGGGCTCCCGTCGCCCGATGCGCAGCTTGCCCGTCCACTACCAATAGCCAGATTTATTCTTTTCCACAACCGTCCTTTCCCGTCGCATTCCGATCGTCCCGACGCCCATCAAGGTTTCCGCCTGAAACGGATGAGAATATCAAGCTGATGGATGAGTGTATCCCAACGCCCATAATGGTTTCCGCTTGGTCCTTCGTCGTTGCTTCCCGCCTTTCTTCCCTTATGGGCGATTGTTTCTAATTGCGGGGAAAGTGTTCCCATAGCAGGAAATAATAGAAGGTATTCAGATTTACCATCACTCTATTGCTCAGTCGCTTGCGGGAGCGAATCGGTTTTATCTCCTTTCGCTTTATCTCATCGCAATTGCCATTCAATCTCATCGCAATTGTCATGTGATCTCATCGCAGTTGCCATTCAATCTCATCGCAATTGTCATTCAATCTCATCGCAGTTGCCATGCAATCTCATCGCAGTTGTCATGTGTGAATCATGGGCCTTGCTGTTGGCGGGACTGCGGACCTCGTGGAATGGATTGCAGATTCAGGGTGCGGTGGAGTGGATTTTCGTGACAGGAGGGCGGACTCCGGTCGAGGGACTGCTGACTCAGGTCGATGCGGAGAAAATATTGCGGGCGGGTCTGCGTACCTCAATGACTGGATTGCGAACTTCGGTTGCGGCGGAGTGATTTTTGTCGGTGGGACTGCGGACTCCGTCGATATGAAAGGTAATGCCCCTTTCGCCTTTTCCGTTCAGGACAAACTCTGGCTAATGGAATCGGTTCTTTTTCGCCTATGCCGGAAAGTTTTATCGGACAGCGAAAATGCTGCGAATATTTCCTCGCATCCCGTAACCTCCTGCCGCTGCCCGATATGCGATTGTTCCAGCCCGGTGAGTATTGTCCGACATTCAGGGAACAGCCTGCGAACTCAGACGAACAGCCTTCGCCGCCCGATGTGCCACCGCAGTAGGCGTGTGAGCGGATATACCTTTCTCATTAGTGAAGTATTCCTGCTTGACGGCATCGTCCTCCCAAACTTGCAGCGTCTGTCTGTCGCCAATCGCTGATGCGATCACACTATGAAAAGGTCTGTTCGTGGGAAGAGGAAAAGGAGAGAATTTTTCATGATCTGGGGTAAAAAAGCGCGACCTCTTGCGGGCGTCTGGTACCGAAACCCAGACTTGCCGGAGGGAATTTTGGCCGGATTCGGGCCCCGAAAAACCGGTTTTTGGCCTCTGATTTTCTATTTTCGCGATTTTCTCAGACACGAATTTCGGGCTTTTTCTCTCTATGTTTTAGGGCCTTTACGCCGATATTGAGGCCTTGAGAATTTGCTTGTTTTGCCGTCTCGGACGCCCGCAGATGTACGTCGCAAAAAAGTAGAAATTTCTCCTTGTAGCAGACTAAATATTCATGTTTCACATCCTTTACGATTTTAAAACCTCAATCAGTGCGAACACATTATTAAAACATAAAAGTAAAACCTATATACGAATTTACGCAAAGCGTATATTTATTATCATGAAGTTTACCTTTTGAATTCAGAAGCAATTCGGATTTACCAAGTTTAATCTTGTAAATTGAATAATTCGCGTAAATGCATAAATGATGCATACTGCTAAAAACCAAAGCTTTCTATGGATTTATGCGAGCGAATTTTCGAAAAATATTCCCACAAGCGCCCTGAGAGCTCTCATTTCTCTAAAATCTGAAACCAATTCCCCTAAACACCATAAAGAATGCCAGGAAGATAACTTCCGATCCTAAAGTATTGATTTAGTATGTAGTAGTGTCCGGGAATTTAGATATATAAAAGTAAAGCCTGCATGATTCGCATATATACATTATAAAATCGTAAATCATAAAGGTGATGCGTGAAATTCATGATTTAAAATCGGAAATTTTACGATTTACGGACAAAAACAGCCGTTTATATTTGTAAATATCGCCTGAAAGCAGTAATTTTGCAGGTAAGAGAGAAAATTAGAAGCCGATGATGAAAGATCGCATCAAGCAGATTATGGACTCGCTCCAACTCACGCAGCAGGATTTCGCCAACAAACTGGGGATCTCTCCTGCTTCGCTTTCGAACATCTTCAACGGGAGATCAAATCCGACGAACAATCATGTCCAGGCTATCCACCGTGCTTTCCCTGAGATCAACACCGAATGGCTCATGTTTGGTGAGGGGCAAATGTTGCGCGGAAACAATTCTGGCGGTTCGCTCTCTGCTACCTCCCCCGCCGGAGAGGGTGATGAGAAATCGGCGGGCGAAAATTCCGGACCGGCATCTGCCTCCTCCGGCAGCGCTCCGGATGATGCTCCCGATCTGTTTTCGTCGCTCACCCGCGGCTCGCAAAAACCGGCCGAAGCAGTCAGGGCTGAAATTAAGCCCGAGACGAAAGTGATACGGGAGACAAAGATTGTCCGTCCTAAGGTCGTAGAAATTCGCGTCTTTTATGATGATCAGACGTTCGAAAGTTTCGTGCCTTCAGGAAAGTAAAATGTTCCACGCTAAACATTCGTGACAATTTGACAGCCTTATTTAAGACTGTAAATCGCCCGATTGAAGATGGTAAAGGCGTTTTTATGAGGAGCCGTAACGTTGTTTTTTCTGAGTTTGTGCTTTTTCAGAAAGCACGAAAAAGTGGACAAAATACACTCTCTATTATCTCCGTGGCCTTCGAATCGTGTCTGAAAATTCCGCAAATTTAGAAGCGCTTTCCGTTTCTGTTTCTCCACTATTCTTCGCTATGAAATGCGGCCTCTTGCGTGCAGTTTTTGTGCGCCTTTTCGGGAAACTCGGCTCTAACCTGAGGCTATGTATCACTGTATCGTAGCAATCCTGCACTGCTGGGCAGGTAGCTTGTTCTTCGCAGGCAGGTACGTGTCCTTGTATTGTAGCAATCCTACTCTAATTTGCGATGATCTTGCCCCTTACTTCGGCTAATAAATTCCCTACTTCGGCATAGATATTTCCATCTTTGGCAATATATTCCCCATTTCGGCTTATTCATTTCCTACCTTCGGGTAATCAATTCCATTTTTTTTCGGTTATTATACCTCGTTACGTGGCTTATAGGCCTCTGTTTCTGCGGAGAACGGAAGCTTTTTACAGAAAAATAGGCTCTGTAGAGGCGCTGAGACACTTCATGCCGCCGCAACATTGTAAGATGGAATGGAATAATAGGCCAAAGAGGTGCGGAGGCTTGTGTATATGCATTCAGATTTATGCCGCGGCTATTTAGGGCCAGTCAGCGTGCCTCCAGAGCCCCATCGTCGAGGCGTATAACGAAGAAGAATGCGTAGTAGACCTGCTGCATGCTTTCAAAGCCCGCATCGAGGAATGCAGGCAGAACTTATAAGTTCGCCAAGGCGCGTGAAATGCACCCTGAGATGGTGTCCAGGCGGCCGCGAAGGCGCGCTCAAAGCCGGAAAAGCAGCTTTAGCGGGCTGCGCGTTCGCTCTCGCGGGATGTGAATCCGTATTCCCTTCGCCTATTTCTTTCGCAAAACAGATGCGTGTTCGCTCTCGCGGGATGTGAACCCGTATTCGCCTTCGCCTATTTCTTTCGCAAAACAGATGCGCGTTTGCGCTCTGGGGATGTGAACCCGTATTCGCTTCGCCAATTTCTCTCGCAAAGCAGATGCGAGTTTGCTTTCGGGGATGGATTCCGTATTAGCTTCGCCGTAATTCTCTCGCAAAATAGCTGCGGCTTCGCTCTCGCGGGATGTGAATCCTATTTGCCTTCGCCTATTTCTCTCGCAAACAGCTGCGTGTTTGCGCTCTGGGGATGTGAACCCGTATTCGCTTCGCCTATTTCTCTCGCAAAACAGATGCGGCTTCGCGCTCTGGGGATGTGAACCCGTATTCCCTTCGCCTATTTCTTTCGCAAAACAGATGCGTGTTCGCTCTCGCGGGATGTGATGCGTGGTCAGAAGAGCGGGTTTGCGTGTTCCGGACCTATGGCAGGGTCAGAGGGCTGCGGGATTGATCGGATCGGTGTGGAGGTAGCGCTTGTAGAATGCGGTCACCACGTTGCGCATTTCCGGCGTGAGGAGACTGCCAGCCTCGATGGCCATTTGCTTGGGTATGCCCCACATCGCCTCGGCGATGCTTCCGGTGATGGCTCCGAGGGTATCGGCGTCGGCTCCGAGGCTCACTGCTCTGCGTATGGCGTCCTCGGCCGAGTAGCTGTCGCGGAATATGCGCAGGGCCACGGGCACAGTGCCCATGCACGTCGCGTCAAACTTGTTGCGGACGCTATCCATGTCAAACTCGATGTTGTAGCCGGAGAACTTGAGGCAGCGGCTTATGACGATGTCTTTGACCATGTTCTCGTCGCTTATGGCGCTGCTGTAGCGGCGTGTCAGAAAGATGGCCAGAGCCACTGTCTGAGCGCCTTTGATGCCTTCGGGGTGCGAATGCGTGCACGCCGCGCTCCGCTCTGCTTCGGAGAGAACCTCGGCCTCGCTGTCGAAAGCCCATGCCACGGGGCTCACGCGCATAGCCGAGCCGTTGCCGAAACTGCCGTAGGGACTTTCGTCATCGCTGTTGACCCATGCCTCAAACCGCGCCCCGTAGTCGCCCATAGGGTGCGGATAGCGTCTGCACCATTTTTTGAGGCTCTTCCCGTAAGGGGTGCCTGTCATAATGGATTCGGCAATGGCCACAGTGCAGATGCTGTCATCGGTAAAAGCTGCGCCCTTGCCAAAGATTTGGAAATCGTAGTTGTTGGTAGGATTAAATTCAAATCGACTACCGGCTATATCGCCAAGTATTGCTCCCAGCATGTGTGTATTTTATATGGTTTGTTGCAAATATAAGTGCAAAATCATTGTAGACCTACTTTTTTGTCGGTTTTTAGTTTGGTCTTAAATCTTTTATCTTGTAGCTGTGATATCTGTTTTGCGGAAACACAAAGATGTCATCGTCGATGCCACCGCTCTTGAAGTTTGAGATCTTTATCGTAGTCCAGAAGAACAGAACCTTTATCCTGAGGCTTTCGGGGTGCCTCGTGGTGCGGTTCAGATAGATCTTGGCGTGCTTGATGTTACCCTTCGTGCCCGGTTTGGCCGTCAGGGTGATGATGATGTGCTGCTTGTCCGTGCCGGCGGTGTAGGTGAAATCGTCGGGCGAGAAGGTAAACTTGGACGAGTACTTGTCCCTCTTGGGCGAGTTGGCATTGTGTATCTCCACCTCGCGCTTCTTCTTGTCGAGCTTGTAGAGCTCGCGCCCGTTGTTCCAGCCCATGTAGCGGCTCTCCACGAAATATTGCTTCTTGCCCTTCATCCATACGTTGCCGCTGGTCTTGTAGAGGCCTATGATATTGACAGCGTAGGAGAATGACGAACCTTTGGGCCCGAAAGCATCGTTGTAAGCCTGATTGAACAGGTCGCGGGCGGAGACATAATCGCCGGTCGGACGCGCCTCTGCGCAGACGATGGCGAGCATCAGTATTATGGCGGTGCTTATCCGCCTCTCTATGGTTGATATATGCATTCTCTCTTTCGTTAGTATGCTTTTTAGATGATCATTTGAGGAAGTGGCGGCCGTAGTTGTAGTGCCCCATGTCCCACATCCGCCTGTCCTCGGACATCCGCCGCGTGAAGTCGCGGAAATCGCGCTTCTCCTCAGGGCTCCAGCCGGCTTCGGCGACGGCCATGAGGCGCGGCAGGGCGAGGTATTCCAGCGTATTGTTATCGCTCACGTGCTCGCTCCAGAATGTGGCCTGCACGCCCTTCACCCTCGCGGCATCGGCGGCGCTCATGTCGCGCGGTATGGGATTGACCGCGTAGACGGCCTTCAGGTTGTCGCTTCCGTTGCCGGCGCCGATGGGCTCGTTGGCCGCTTTGCTCTGCCGGCGGTTGATGTAGTACGGTCCCCAGGGTGTGAAGACACAGTCCAGCCCGTTCGAGGCTGCCTTCCTGAGGCCCTCCACTGCGGGATACCAGCAGAAGACAGTGGCTCCCGTGCTCCTGATGACGCTCATGTCGGCGTCTGGCGCGGTGATGGCCTCGTTCCACACCACTATCTTGCGCCCCAGTCCCCTGAGGTGTTCCGCCATCAGGGCTATGAAGCGGCTCTGCAGCTCGCGGAACGACTTCATGTGCTCCCGCTCCACCATCGCGCGGCATTCGGCGTTAGCCTGCCACGCATTGAGCGGGCACTCGTCGCCGCCTATGTGTATGTATTCCGAGGGAAATATCGCGGCTATTTCTGTGAGGATGTCCCGGGCAAAGTTTACCGCCGCCGGACTGGCTACATTAAGCACATCGGTCGATATGCCGAAGTCGGTCCATACCTCATGTTTCTCCGCGGGTGTGCAGCTGTACTCCGGGTAGGCCGCCATGGCCGCCTGAAAGTGGCCCGGCATGTCGATCTCGGGGATCACGGTGATGTGCCTCTCGCGGGCGTAGCTGACCACATCCTCCATCTCCGCGCGGGTGTAGAAGAACGGGCCGTAGGGCCGCCCCAGACGATATTCCCTGACCCACGAGTTCATCCACGCGTCGGCCGCCGTAGCGCCTACGGTGGTCAGACGGGGATATTTCGCTATCTCGGCCCTCCAGCCCTGATCGTCGGTCAGGTGCCAGTGGAATGCGTTCATATTATAGGCCGCCATGATGTCGAGCATACGCTTCACCTCGCTCACGGGGAAGAAGTGGCGCGACACATCGAGCATAAACCCGCGATAGGCAAAGCGCGGGGCGTCGCTTATCTCGAGAGCGGGCAGGACATAGCGGTGCTCATAGGGGTCTCTGAGGCCCATCATCACGCCCGGCGGCAGGAGTTTTTTGACCGTCTGCAGGGCGTAGAACAATCCCGTGGCCGTCGAGGCCCTGAGGGTCACCCTGCGCGGTGTGATGCTGAGCCGGTACGCCTCCCGTCCGAGCGTGCTGTCGCGGAGCAGCAGGAAGTCGGCCCCGCTACGCCTCTCCGTCACGCTGAGCGTGAGCCCCGTGGCGCGGTAGATGGTCGTGGAGAATCGCTCAGCCTCGGCTCTCATCGAGTCGGGCAGCGCCGGGCAGCCGATCCTCATCCCGTCGGTCAGGGTGAAGTTCCCCGCCGAGACGCTTATCTCCATCGGACACGGAGTGATGTTGATCACTTCGGCCCTCAGCAGGGCCGGCCGGATAAGAAGCATCGTTGCGGCGGCGAAGGCCGCGATAAGGGGGCGTATGTGTGAGCGCATGCGGAGGTCAGAAGGGATAAAAATCACGGGACTGCACGTAGTGGGCGTCAAACTCGGCCGGGGTCATGGTGAGCATCCTTATGCCCTGTATCACAGAGAGAATGCCTATCACCACAGGGCCCACCATGATGAAGCTGCCCAGGAGCGAGATGGCCAGATTGACAAAACCTGCGCCTATCTTGCCTATGTAGAAGAAGTGGATGCCCAGTGTGCCGAGGAATATGGCGAGCAGCGCCGCTACGCCGCGGTTCTTGCCGCTGGGGGTGTTGCAGAATATGCCGTTGAGCTCGTTGTTCACGCCGTAGTCCCTGCCCGCGCTGTCGACGGGTGTTCCGCACGACGGGCACACCGTATCAAAGGGGCTCATGGGCTTGCCGCAGTTGCGACAGTACACCTCGTGCTCCACCTTCGTCCCGCAGTTGGGGCAGAAGCGCGCATCGTCGGGCATCAGATGACCGCAGTTATTGCATTTTATCATAGATAAGTTTCTCCTATTAACTCTTATTGCAAAATTACGTGTTTCCCGTGAATTAATCGCTCTTATAGAATACTTTTTCGCGATTATGAGCGGCATTTTCCCTTTCTTCTGCGGTAATTTTTGTTAATGGGAAATCAAATCCGTCTCGCGAGAGGAATGCCTGGCATCGGAGAATATGAATTAAGGCTGTCCGGTAAACGGCTGTAGAGGCGGCAGACAAGGTCCTGATGCAGTGTCCGTGAGTCCTGATGCAGTGTCCGTGAGGCCTGATGCAGTGTCCGTGAGGCCTGATGCGTTGTCCTGTCCCCGGGCCTTCATCCTGATAAAAGCCCAATGGGAATGTCTGCCGCGCGACGGTTTGCGCTATTCAGAAGGCCGGATACCCGTCTTAGGGCCTCGCATTATGCGTGTTCCGTCATGCCTTTCCGGATGTCATTGGACCGTTTGGGGGGGCGCCATGAAGCCGCTTTTTTGACCGTCTGCAACTATCTGAGAATCAGTGCTCCTTAAAGGCCGAAATTACATTTGAGACGTTTTGAAACATCTCAAATGTAGTTTTCCTCAGGTGCTTTGTGAGTATCATAGCATGCGGGAAGGTATTTCATGTGTAGGGAATGCTTTTTTCAGAATTCGGAAAAAGTGTACTCGTATCGGAAGGCGAATTTATATTGGTGGTGCTGGGGATTGAGGACTTATATATGTGAGCGTCTTTCCCGCGCACGACGATATTCTCGCCCGCATTCACGGCCTCTAAAAGGGTCGTTTTTGCCCCTTTGCAAAGTGTTGAAAATCAGTACCTCGCAGAGGCCGAAATTACATTTGAGACGAGTAGAACTACCTCAAATGTAGTTTTCCTCAGGTGCCTTGTGAGTATTCCAGCATGCGGGAAGGTATTTCGTGTGTGTGGAAACAGTGTCCCTCGCATAGTGATTTACTCATATCTTATGCATTAAAGCGAGCGCCCGAAATGCAGCCCGACAGAGAATAGTAGTGCGCGATGCTCTTATAATGGGTAACGCTTTTCGATGGTATATGAATACGCGCGGCATTATCTGCCCGGCGCATGCCGCCCTGCTTTCGGTTGGATTCTTTGCTGTATTGCACCTCGCAGATGACTTTTTCATGCATTCCGCTGAAAAATAATCAGAAATTCTTCTTTTGTCGAAAATTTATAGTAAATTTGCGACAAAATTAGGGCGAATAATATGCAGGAAACCATTGGTCGAAAGATAATTAGCAATATCAAAAAGTGCGGAAGAGGAACAATTTTTTTTCCGGGCAACTTTGCGACGTATGGAGACATCAAGTCTGTCTCCAAGACCTTGGAGCGCCTGAACAACGATGAAATAATCATAAGGCTGTCCAACGGCATCTACCTGTATCCAAAGATCGACAAGGCGCTCGGGCTCGGCGTTTTGTACCCGTCGGTCGAGGACGTGGCGCGTCAGGTAGCCCGGAGGGACAGGGCGCGCATTGCTCCGACAGGCGCGTACGCCTTGAACCTCCTCGGGCTGTCTACTCAGGTGCCAATGAATGTGGTATTCCTGACCGACGGGTCGCAAAGGAAGATTAAGCTTGGCAACAACAGGACCATTACCTTCAGGCACACCGTCCCCAGGAACCTTGCCTTTACCAACAAGACTGCCCAGCTTGCCACCTTCGCGCTCAGGGAACTGGGCCAGCAGAATGTGAGGGCAGAGCATCTGCTCGCTCTCAGGCGGGTATTCTCGACTATAAAGGAAGAGTCCATTCTGGCAGATTGCAAACTGATGCCGGCGTGGATAAGGAAGATAATAAAGAGCTTCTATGAGTAGTTATTTCGCGCTGGATGATGACCGCAAGAGGATGGCAATCACTCAGACGGCCAGCAGGATAGGATTGCCGGTGCAGACCATCGAAAAGGACTTGTGGGTGTCCACCATAATAATAAGGCAGGAAACGCAATACAGCACGGAAGGCTGGATGCGCGTTCAATGGTGTCTGCATTTTTGTTGCGGGCCGGGGATATCTTGTATGATATGGCATTGCGGGAAACTTCTGTAATTTCATAAGGATCCATATCACGCTTCATAAGAAAATTGTGGTTGCGCACAGGGGAAATTATGCGGTGTACGTGAAATAGCACGTGGCATCTAAGTGACGCTTTGGGGCGCACAATAAAAAATACAAGGCGTGTAACGCGGGTTACATGCCTTGTATTTCTGCTCCTGAGGGCAATGAAGCACATCAGGAGGTTATAGCGGACTCTATGAGAGTCTTCCCGGCCGCATATCTCCTGTCTCCGAGCGGGCCTGCCGCGGAACGTAGCCAAGCTTAAGCGGTTGTCTACGATTCTGTCGCGGACATCGCCCGGCCTGCCGCGGATGTTGCCATACCTGCCGCGGAGCGTCGTAAAGACGAGCGGCGGGAGTGCCGGAGCGCGGCAGACGGTGGTGCGGACGATGCGGACGGCGGAGCGGATGACGGGGAAGGGCGGTGGAATGCGGGCTTACTTGCTCAGGTATTCCATCACGTTCTTCTCGATGCGCTTCTCGGGGTCGTCGTGAGTCTCCTTGTTGAACTTTTCGCCGGTGATATGCTCGTAGAGCTCGATGTAGCGGTTGGATATGCTCTCGACGATCTCCGGCGTCATCTCCGGCACTTTCTGTCCGGCCTTGCCCTGGAATCCGTTGTCCATGAGCCATTCCCTTACAAACTCCTTGGAGAGCTGCTTCTGCGGCTCGCCGGCGCGGAATTTCTCCTCGTAGCCCTCGCTGTAGAAGTAGCGCGACGAGTCGGGCGTGTGTATCTCGTCCATCAGCGTTATCTCGCCGTCGGAGAGGCCGAACTCATATTTTGTGTCCACCAGTATCAGTCCGCGCTTTGCGGCGATCTCCGTGCCGCGGCGGAAGAGGGCGAGCGTGTACTTCTCCATCACCTCATACTGCTCCGGCGTGGCCAGTCCCTTGGCCAGGATTTCAGCCTTGGAGATGTTCTCGTCGTGGTCGCCTATCTCGGCCTTGGTGGTCGGCGTGATGATAGGCTCGGGGAACTTCTGGTTCTCCTTCATGCCCTCGGGCAACTTGACGCCGCAGAGCTCGCGCGCTCCGTCGCGGTATGCCCTCCACGCGCTGCCGCAGAGGTAGCCCCTCACGATCATCTCAACGGGGAATCCCTTGCACATCTTGCCCACAGTCACCATCGGGTCGGGCGTGGCGAGCTTCCAGTTGGGGCAGATGTCGGCCGTCGCGTCGAGAAACTTGGAGGCAATCTGATTGAGCACCTGGCCCTTGTACGGAATGCCCTCAGGCAGGATCACGTCGAATGCGGATATTCTGTCCGTTGCTACCATGACGAGCGTCTTGCCTTCGATGTTGTACACGTCGCGTACTTTGCCGTTGTACACGCCTACCTGACCGGGGAAATGATAATTGGTCCTGATTAATGCTTTGTTCATAGCTGTGTTATTTTGTTGCATTCTCTTCGTTAGTCTCAGCGCTCTGCTGACCGCTCCCGGCGCTCTGCTGATTTTGTTCTGCGTCCTCGCCATCGGCCTTCGCGGAGCTCTCCTTGCGCGCCTCGGCGTCCTTCTCGTAGGCATCCACGATGCGCGTCACGAGCGGGTTTCTCACGATGTCGCGCTTGTCCATGTTGATAAAGGCGATGCCCTTGACGTGGGCCAGGATGCGGATGGCCTCGTCCAGACCCGAGCGCTCGGCCGAGGGAAGGTCTATCTGCGTGCGGTCGCCCGTGACGATCATCTTGGTGTTGAATCCCATGCGTGTGAGGAACATCTTGATCTGCGCCTTGGTGGTGTTCTGCGCCTCGTCGAGGATGACCACGGCGTCGCTGAGCGTACGGCCGCGCATGAAGGCCAGAGGCGCTATCTGGATGGTGCCTTCCTCGAGCATTTCCCTAAGGCGTGAGGGCTGTATCATCTCTTCGAGGGCGTCGTAGAGCGGACGCAGGTACGGGTCTATCTTATCCTTCATGTCGCCGGGCAGGAAGCCGAGTTTCTCGCCTGCCTCCACTGCGGGACGCGAGAGGATGAGGCGGCGTGCTTCCTTGTTCTTGAGCGCGCGGACGGCGAGGGCGATGGCCGTGTATGTCTTGCCCGTGCCCGCAGGACCGGTGACGAAGAGCATGTCCTGCTGACCGTAGGCCGTGACGAGCTCTTTCTGATGCTCTGTCTTGGCTCTGATGGGGCGGCCCTTGATGTCGTAGACTATCACTCCCTCATCGCTCTCGTCGTAGGGCTTACGACCCTTGACGATGTCTATGATGTCCGCCTCGCGCAGGGTGTTGTATTTCGCGCAGCGGCTCACGAGCAGATTGATGGTGCTCTCAAAGTCGGCTATGGCCTTCTCCTCGCCCATCACCTTGATCACATTGTCGCGCGCCACGATCCTGAGCTTCGGATAGAGCGCCTTGAGCATGCGCAGGTAGGTGTTGCCCACGCCGTAGAGCACACGCGGGTCGATCTCGTCTATTACTATATGTTTTTCAGTTACCGGCATTTCGATATCATTTCAGCGCGAAATTACGCTATTCTCCTCACACTGCCAAATCGCCGGGCCCTATTGCTTCTCCTGAGCCTCGTCGAGGGCGCATTCGCGGGCTACGGCGTTGGTGAGGCCGACAAACTCGTCCACCGATAGTGTCTCGGGACGCCGTGTCAGGCCCGGGGCGGAGAGGAATGCGTCGTGCGGAGCGCTGCATCCTGTGGTGGCGTCTATCTGGGCCATTATGCCGCGCAGTGTGACGCGCAGCATCTTGCGGCGGTGCAGGAATGTGCCCTTCACAATGCGTCTGAACAGCCGCTCGTCGCAGCCCAGGCTTACGCGATGGTTGCGCTTCATGCGGATGACGGCGGAGCGAACCTTGGGAGGCGGATTGAAGACGCCCGGCTCCACGGTGAACAGATATTCGACGTCATACCACGCCTGAAGCATCACGCTCAGGATGCCGTAGTCGCGCCCGCCGGGAGGGGAAGCGAGCCTGAGGGCTACCTCGCGCTGTATCATGCCCGTGCAGAGGGGGATGAGCTCACGGTAGGCGAGCATGTGAAAGAAGATCTGGCTGCTGATGTTGTAGGGATAGTTGCCCGTCAGTACAAAGGGCCTCCCGTCGAACACCTTGTCTAAGGGCAGGGTGAGAAAGTCCCCCTCGATGAGGTTCGCGCCCAGTTCCGGCATCTCGGTCTTGAGGTAGGCGACGCTTTCGCCGTCCATCTCGATGGCTTTGACCTCGCGCCCTTTCCTCAGGAGCGGCCGCGTGAGTACGCCCATGCCGGGCCCTACCTCCAGAACGGGCAGCTCCGGAGCGGCGTCTACTGTGTCCGCGATGCGCTCCACGGTAGGAATATCTGTGAGGAAATGTTGTCCCAGCGATTTTTTAGGTCTTACTTTCAGCATCTGTGATGGGATTTGGTTATCTTTGCGTCTACAAAGTTACAACTTTTGCCCGACAGTTCATTTTGAGGAAGAATATAACATCTGCGGTGTTGCGTGTCCTGTTGCCTTTTACCCTGGGCGCGGCCATACTTTATTGGATGTACAGAGGCAGTTCGTGGGACGATATCCGCGACATGGTGCTTCATCGCATGCAGTGGAGCTGGATGATAGTCTCGCTCCTCTTCGGCATATTGCCGCAGGTGCTGCGCGGGCTGCGCTGGCGTCTGGCGCTCGAGCCTGTGGGCGAGAAGCCGCGGCGCGCCACGTGCGTGTTCGCCGTCTTCGTGTCCTACGCCGCGAGCCTTGTTGTGCCGCGCATCGGCGAGATCACCCGCTGCGGCACCCTCCTGCATCACGACGGCACGTCCTTCCCCAAGAGCCTCGGCACAGTGGTCACGGAGCGTATCGTCGACGCGCTCTTTATGCTCGGCGTGACGGTCGTAGCCCTCTTTGCCCAGCGCAAAGTGTTCGGCACATTCTTCACCCGCACGGGGATGAACATTGACCAGCTCTTCCAGCGCTTCACCACCACCGGATTTATCGTAGCGGTCATCTGCGTCGCGGCGCTCGTCGTGATGGTCATCGTCATCTGCCGCCACTTCGATGTGGCAGGGCGTTTCCGCCGCATCCTGCGCGACCTCTGGGAGGGCATCATGTCCCTGCGCCGTTCCAGCAGCCTCCCGCTCTACCTCTTCTACAGCTTCGCCATCTGGTTCTGCTACTATCTCCACTTCTCGCTCACCCTGCTTTGCTTCGACTTCACGGGCGGCATCACGCAGCTCGATGCGCTGGTCATCTTCTGCGCCGGCTCGTATGCCGTGCTCATCCCCACACCCAACGGCGCGGGCCCCTGGCATTTCGCCGTCAAGACGATGCTCGTGCTCTACGGTGTGAACGCCTCTGACGCCATCCTCTTCGCCCTCGTGGTCCACGCCATGCAGACGGGCCTTATCATCGTGCTTGGCGTAGTGGGCCTGATAGCCCTCCAGTTTATGAAGACGATACGCAGACCCCAGGCGGCTGTGGCGGACAATTGAATAATTCACCAAAACATTAGATATCATGGCAACAATCCAAGACTTAGAACCCAAAAACCTCTGGACTAATTTTTACAGTCTCACACAGGTGCCCCGTCCCTCGGGCCATCTGGCTAAGATACAGGCATTCCTGCTCCGCTTCGCCGCTGACAACGGCATCGAAGCCTTTCAGGACCCCGCCGGCAACATCGTGATGCGTGTGCCCGCCACTCCCGGCATGGAGAACCGCAAGGGCGTGATCCTGCAGGGCCACATGGACATGGTGCCCCAGAAGACACCCGAGAGCACGCACAATTTTGAGACCGACCCCATAGAGACATACATCGACGGCGACTGGGTGAAGGCCCGCGGCACAACGCTCGGCAGCGACGACGGCCTCGGCGTGGCCACCGCCATGGCCCTTATGACCGACAAGGATCTCCGCCACGGCCCCATCGAGGCCCTCATCACCCGCGACGAGGAGACCGGCATGTACGGCGCCAACGAACTGCCCGCCGGTGAGCTCCACGGAGACATCCTCCTCAATCTCGACTCCGAGACCTGGGGCAAATTTGTCATCGGCAGCGCCGGCGGCATCGACATCACCGCCACTCTCGGCTACGTGGAGGATGACGCAGAGGACGGCGCCGCAGTGCGTGTCACACTCAAGGGTCTGCGCGGCGGACACAGCGGTCTGGAGATCCACGAAGGCCGCGCCAATGCCAACAAACTCATGGTGCGCTTCGTACGCCAGGCCATCGCTTCCTGCGGAGCCCGCCTCGCGACATGGGAGGGCGGCAGCATGCGCAACGCCATCCCCTTCAAGGCCGAAGTGCTCCTCACTGTTCCCGCCGACAATGTGGCTGCGCTCAAGGCTCTTGTGGACAAGTGGAAGGCTACCTTTGTCGACGAATACGAAGGCATCGAGAGCGGCATCGAGTTCTTTGCAGAGGACGCCGACATGCCCGCTCACGTGCTGCCCCGCGAGATACAGGACAATCTCGTAGACGCCATCTACGCCTGCCACAACGGCGTGGTGAGGATGATTCCCCACTTCCCGTCGGTGGTCGAGACTTCCTCCAACCTCGCCATCATCAATATCGGCGGCGGCAAGGCTTCCATCCAGATCCTCGCCCGCAGCAGCAAGGAGAGCATGAAGGATTTCGTGGCCATGAGCCTCTCCAGCTGCTTCGCCATGGCCGGCATGAAGGTGGAGCTCAGCGGCAGCTACGGCGGCTGGGATCCCAACGCCGACAGCGAGATCCTGTCGCTCCTCAAGTCGGAGTACAAGGAGATGTTCGGCCGCGACGCACTGGTGCAGGTGGACCACGCCGGCCTGGAGTGCTCCGTCATCCTGGGCAAGTACCCCAACCTCGACGTTGTGTCGCTCGGCCCCACGCTCTGCTCGCCCCACACCACCTCGGAGCGCTGCAACATCCCGTCGGTGGCCGAGTTCTACAAGTTTATCCGCAAGGTCATCGAGGACATCCCCGCTAAGTAATCCGCGGGGATACATATATATAATAATGCGCCGCGGCAGTCGTCATCTGTCGCGGCGCATTTGTGTTTCTGCAGGCCTGTGTGAAGTAAGGACAATGCTCCGGCGGAGAGTGAAGCGCTTTCGCGCAATTCGCCGCGCCGTGTCTGGTGTGCCGGCCGGGCCGCTGGGAATGCGGCGCGCCCGGCTGGCCTTCGCGCACTACAGAGAAAAACGCCTATTTTATAAGTCCTCAATCGCCGGCTCCGCCGATATAAATTCGCAATCCGAAACAATTGCCCTTTTTCCACATTTTTGAAAAGGCATTCCCTACACTTCAAAAAACCTCCCGCATTTCTTAAAAACTACATAGGACATGAGGAAAAACACATTTGAGACATTCTAAAACATCTCAAACATAATTTTGGCCCTCTGCGGGGCGCTGATTTTCATATAGTTGCAAAAGGCCAAAATTCGCCTCTAAGTCGTCAGAAGGTGGTCCGAGATTGTATATAGGAGGCGGAAGCATGTTCCGCTTTCGCTTTTGAGAGACACCGTCTGCGCACATCTCAAAAACACTCCCGCATTTCTCAAAAACTACATAGGACATGAGGAAAACTACATTTGAGGTAGTTCTACTCGTCTCAAACATAATTTTGGCCCTCTGTGGGGCACTGATTTTCACATAGTTGCAAAGGGCCGAAAACCGCCTCTAAGTCGTCAGCAATCGCCCTGTGAGACGCCGCGAATTGGGGCGGGGAGATTGTTGAGCGCGAATGTTTTACTTCGCGCTAATCTTTCGCGACGTGAGGCAGAAATCACTGCCGGCTAATAGTGATTGGGCGAAAGGTGTGCTCACCGCGCGGCATTCCTAGCCGCGCGGTGAGAGTTATGGCTTTACCTTGACGTGGATTAATACCTTAGGATTCTTGGGATCGTTGGTTATCATCAGCACATTGAGCCTGTTGAGCGAGCGCTGGCGGAGGAAGCGCTTGAGCGCGGTGATCTTGAGTTTGGCTGTGCCGCCTGCGGCTATCTTGCGCTTCATGTCGACGTTGAGCGCGGTGCTGAACACCTGAATGGAGCGTATCTGCAGGTCTGTCTTGCCCTGATTGGCGATCTCGATGACGCCCTTGAGCTTGTCCTTGGTGCCGAACGCGCCGAGATCGATGGTGTCGGCCGACATGACGAGCCGCGGCATATAGGCCATCTGCGCCTCTGTCACCTTGGCGAAGGCGGGCAGGAGGATGGCTGACACATCTATCTCGTTGTCTTCGCCCACCTTGTCGCCCGGGAAACGGCTCAGGTAGACGGACGTCTGTGTGAGGCCCATGCTTCTCAGGTCGCGGCTCTGCAGCGTCACGATGATCTGGCCGCCGTGTCCGGGCGCGAGTTTCTCGGGAACGGCTTTAGCCTGCAGGTACTTGGGCAGATGCATCAGTTCCGGCGTGTAGACGGTGCTGCCGCCGTTGTACACCTCGAGTATCTGCTCGGGGCTGTCGCCATTGTTCACGTTGTCGAACATGAGGTCGAGCGTGTTGAGCTTGATGTCGCCTATGCTGTAGGGATATTGCCCGCTGTAGGACGGCTGGCGGGCCACGACGGTGCCGTAGAGCGAGAGGTAGACTGGCGTGGGGGAGTCGTCGGTAAAAATGCCTACCTGCTTGGTGAAGTGGCCGAGCATCGCAGCGTCGTAGGACACGGTGATGGTCGTGCTGCCGCCTGCGGGCACCGGTTTGTCGTCCCATTTCACCGCCGTGCAGCCGCAAGAGACGGTGACGTCCTTGATGCGGACGGGCTTGTTGCCGGTGTTCTTCATGATGAAGTCGGCGGAGCGGGCGTTATTGTAGATGATGGTGCCCATGTCGCGCTTCTGGGAGTCGAAGGTCACGGCGCTCTGGGCCGCGCCGAAGAGCGGCGAGAGGGCCAGCAACAATGTTATGATGTTTCTGTTCATGATTTCTGCTATTACCTACAAAGTTAGCCTTTTCTGCTCACCCGACCGCGATGACCCGCAGTTTTGTTGTCCGGGGAAGGGCTATTTTGTAGAATTTTCTTATTTTAGCATCCCGATAAAAGCAGATAAACGAGATGAAATTCATTTCCTGGAACGTCAACGGGCTTCGAGCCTGTGCAACAAAGGGCTTTGCCGATACTTTCCGCGAGCTCGACGCCGACTATTTCTGCCTGCAGGAGACCAAGGTGCAGGCCGGTCAGATCAATATGGAGTTTGATGGTTATCAGTCCTTCTGGAACTATGCCGAGAAGAAGGGCTATTCCGGCACAGCCGTCTACACGCGCCGTCAGCCGCTCTCCGTGAGCTACGGACTGGGCATCGAGGAGCACGACCACGAGGGCCGCGTCATTACCGTGGAGGAAAAGGATTTCTATCTGGTCACCTGCTATGTGCCCAACTCGCAGGATGCGCTCCGGCGCCTGGACTACCGCATGACATGGGACGACGCGCTGCGCTCCTACCTCGGCAAACTGCGGGAGAAGAAGGGCGTGATAGTCTGCGGGGATATGAATGTGGCCCACGAGGAGATAGACATCAAGAATCCCTCGTCCAATCACCGCTCGGCGGGCTTTACCGACGAGGAGAGGGGCAAATTCACCACGCTCCTCGAGAGCGGATTCACAGACACGTTCCGCCATCTCAATCCCGACCTTGCGGGCGTCTATTCATGGTGGAGCTACCGATTCCGTGCCCGTGAGCGCAACGCGGGATGGCGTATCGACTATTTTCTCATCAGCAATGACCTCCTGCCGCGCCTGAAGGGCGCATCCATTCATACAGAGATCTACGGCTCCGACCATTGCCCGGTGGAGCTGGATCTGGATGTGTGATTACCGGGGCCGTCGCCTGAATATTGGGGCTGGTCACCGGATTAGTATGGGCTTATCGTCTGATTATTGCGGCCGGTCGCCGGATTATTGCGGCTGGTCGGTGCCGGGCACGACGCCCGTAAGATTGTTGTTGATAGCGGTCACCGTCCATCCGGAGTCTTCGTAGCGCACGAGCGTGGCGGTGTAGACGGTCTTCTCGCCCTCGGTGTGTGAGGTGAGAAGGCGACCGAACGGGGTGATGCGCTCGAAGGTGCTCACGAAGGCGCAGCCCGCGCTGCCGTTCTTGACATCGTAGTCCGAGCACATGATGTGGAACACTTTCTTCACCTTCAGGAATCCGGTCAGCATATCCAGTTTCTTGTATTTCACCTTCTTCAGCGCCGCCGCATAGGCTTTGCTGCCGCTGTCTGCGGGCAGGGCGACCTCGCGCGGCTCCGTCACGACGGGGATAGCCTGATAGCCGTAGGTCTGTGCCTCCGCGCTCTCGTCCGCAGCCTCCGTGGTGTCGGTGATTATGGTCTCCGTCTCCGGTATGTCGTCCTCGCCCTTGCGCGTGACGGGGCGGTGAGCCACGACGTACTTGCTGCCCTCATCGGTGAGCGACACCTCGGCGAAATAGTGGGTCACCTTGTTGAAGGTGACGGTCGTGCCCTCCCACCAGGTGTACTTCTCGACGCGTTTGTTCTCTGCCACCTCCGTGATGCGGCATTTGATAAGGCCCGCCTTTACGAGCGAGTCGAGGATGGGGCGCGCCTGGGGCTGCACCTCGTAGTAGCCGGTGAGCAGGCCCACTGTCTGGCTGCTGTCGCGGAATGCGCACTCCTTTTCGATGGCCTTCTGCGCGAGGCGGGCGGTGAGGCGGCGGTTGCTGCACGAGCTGAGCGTGATGATGCCGCCGGCGAGCGTCAACAGCACTATCCCGCGGAGCAGAATGTTGTGTCTCAGAATACTCATATATATTATATTACGCCATGTGATGGCTATCGGTAAAAGCAAAAGCTATCAGGCACACGGGCCTAATAGCTTTTGTCATGGTTGTTATCTGATTATTTCTCAGCCTGCGGCTCAGGGGCATCGGCCTCAGCTGGTTTGCTGTCCGCCTCAGCGGGTTTCGCGTCCGGCTCTGCGGGCTTCGCGTCCGGCTCTGCGGGTTTCGCGTCCGGCTCTGCGGGCTTGGCGGCTGCATTATCGTCGGCCTTGCCTTCCTGCTCGGCCTTCGCCTTGGCATCCAGTTCCTCAATAGAGCGCCTCAGCGCTTCAAGGTCTGCTTTCAGGCCGTTGATGCGACGCTTTATCTCGTCGACAAATCCGCCTCCGCTCTTGGTCGAGACGTTCAGAAATCCGAGGTTGTTCTCATAGGTCTGTATCTCGTTCTTCTTAGCTTCGTACTGGGCGTAGAGGCGCTGGCGAGCATCGTAGAGAGCGTCGCCGCCCTTGCGCATCGCTGCCGTGGCCTGCGCCTTGAAGCGCTCCGTGCGGCGTGCTATGTGGCGCATGTCGAGCGCCTCGTAGAGCCTGTCCACTTCCTTGCGGTATGCCTGGTAGAGATCCTCCTTATACTTGTAGGGCACGTGGCCGGTCTCCTGCCATTTGTCCATCAGTTCGCGCACTTTCTTCACGCCTTCCTCGGCGGCATCGGTGGTGATGCTCTTAAGCTCCTCGATGATGCTGCGCTTGGTCTGCAGGTTCTCCTTCTCGCTCTTCTTGACCGACGATTCGGCGGCTTTGCGGGCGTCGAAGAATGCGTTGCAGGCGCCGTTGAAGCGTTTCCAGAGTTCCTCGGAGTTTTTGCGGGTCACGGGGCCAATCTCCTTCCACTCTTTCTGCAGCTCCTTGATGGCGCGGGCTGTCTTGGCCCACTCCGTGCTGTCCTTGAGGGCTTCCACCTTCTCGCAGAGGGCGGTCTTCTTCTCCAGGTTCTCGCTCAGGGAGGCCTTCATGCTCTTGACGAACTCGGCCTTGGCGTTGAAGAATGCGTCGCAGGTCTTGCGGAAGCGCTCGAAGATCTTCGTGTTCATATTCTTGGGTGTGAATCCGATAGTCTTCCATTCGGCCTGCAGGGCCTTTATCTCGTCCGACATCTTGTCCCACTCGGCGTAGGTCTTGAGCCCCGAGAAATCGAGGGCCTCCACCTTCTCGCAGAGCGCGGTCTTCTTCTCAAGATTCTCATTCTCTGCTGCACGCAGTTTCTCGAAGTATTCCTGATGGCGCTTGTTGATGACGGTGGTGGCGGCCTTGAAGCGATCCCATATCTGCTCTCTCAGGTCTTTGGCTACGGGGCCGATCTCGCGGAACTTCTGGTGGAGCTTCTGCATCTGGTGGAAGGCGGAGATCACGTCGGGCTCGTCGGCCAGTTTCTCCACACACTCGATGATGCGCGTCTTTGCCTCCAGGTTTTTCTTGAAGTCGTACTCGCGGAACTCGTTGTTGAGCTTGAGCATGTCGTAGAAGTTCTCCACGTCGTGCTGATAGTTCTTCCACAGCTCGGTGGCGTTCTCTGCCGGCACGGGGTTGCACTCCTTCCACTCGGCTTGCAGCGCGCGGAATTTGTCGTAGTTCTTGTTCGCTTCCTCGGGCGATGCCGAGAGGTCCTTAATCTGCTGGAGTATCTCCTCCTTGCGTTTCAGGTTCTCCTGCTTCTTGGCCTCGAGCGCCTCGTGATCCTTGGCGCGTTTCTCCTTGGCCAGACTCAGTTCGGCCTTGAAGCTCTGCTCGTCCGCATCGGGCATGGGCAGGTAATCGTCATCGTTACCGCCGTCCTTGAGGAACGCCTCGTGCTGTGCTTCCACTTCCTCACGCCTCAGGCGATAGTAGGTGCGCTTGAGCATGTCGAGCTCCTCGCGTTCGGGAGTCTTGTCGCCGTGCGAGAGAGCCCTGAGGCGCTCTATGACTTCCTGCTTGGTGGTCGGCACTACATATTCTTTCTTCTCCGTGTCCTCCTCTGCTGCGGCTTCGGGAGCGGCGGCTGCTGCTTCGGCGGGAGCCTCTGTAGCGGCCGGCGCGGCCTCTGTAGCGGCAGGTGCGGCCTCTTCAGCCGCGGGTGTTGCTTCAGTAGCCTGAGGCGCGGCCTCTGCTGCGGGAGCTTCGGGCTCTGCTGCCGCGGGGGCGGCGGGCGTTGCCTCGGGCTCGGCGGGCGCGGGTGCGGCGGCCTCGGGCTGAGCCGGAGCCTCTGCTGTTGTCTCTGTATTATTTACCTCGGCAGTCTCTTCGGGCGTTTGCTCTGCTGCTGCCGGCTGAGTGTTCTCATTCTTAATGGGCTCGTCATTCAGGAGCCCTTCTTCAGAGGGTTTCATTCTGCGTGCGTGATGTTTTTATGACCTACAAATTAAAGCATTTTTATTCATATGGCCTAATATTTTTCCGAATATTTGCGTAGCGCGCTGAAAAATAGTATGCCAATTATGATTTTTTATGTCCCGCGTGAGATATGCCGGGCGGAGCGACGTCGCTTATATCCAGCTTTTCTTGTGGAACACGATGACGCAAATGGCCGTGATGACGATCGACGCTATCACAAGCAGCGGGAAGCCGAACTTGTACTGCTCCATGCCGTTGATCAGGTTTACGCCGTAGAGGCTGTAGATCAACGTGGGGAGCATGAGGATGATGGACACGGCCGTGAGGGTCTTCATGACGACGCTCATGTTATTGCTGATGATGCTGGCGTACGTGTCCATCGTCGAATTGAGAATGTTGGCGTATATGTTGGTCATCTCGCGCGCCTGACTCATCTCGATGTTCACGTCCTCGATCAGGTCCGCATCCAGTTCGTCGACGGGGAGCTTGAACTTGAGTTTGGAGAGCAGCATCTCGTTGCCACGGATCGACGTGGCGAAGTATGTCAGGCTGTCCTGCAGTCTCGAGAGGCCCACGAGGTCATCGTTGTCTATCTTGCGGTCCAGATTGAGCTTCGACTCCTCGATGAGGGTGTTGATCTGCTTGAGTCGCTTCAGATACCACACGCTCGAGGACAGGAAGAGCCTGAACACCAGGTCGATGCTGTCGGTAAAGCCCACGCCGCGCTTCTGCTGATAGGCGATGAAGTCGATCATCATGTTGGTCTCATAGTTGCACAGCGTGACACAGACGTCCTTGTTGAGGATGATGCCGAGCGGGATGGTGGTGTGCGGTGTGTGTGAGCGCACCTCGCGCACATAGGGTATGCGCAGGATGATAAGCACCCACCCGTCCTCGTATTCGTAACGCGGGCGCTCGTCCTTGTCTCGGATGTCTTCTATGAAATACTCGGGAATCTTGAGCTTGTCTATCATAAAGGTGATGTCGTCGTCATTGGGGCACGTCACCTGAGTCCAGCAAGCTGGTTGCCAATTATCGACGGTGTGAAGCCCGCCGTTTATGTTCCAGTATGTATGCATAAGCTTTACTCCAAAAATGTTGTAGACAGGAGTAAGGCTCTATCCTTTCTCCCGCCGGTTTAACTTTCGTTTTCCGCGTGATAGTCGTCCATATATTCTTTTATTGCCTGGGGCGGAGATGATGATTGCAGCTCTCCGGCCGTTCTCGGCGAATGTTTGTTTCTGCATGCAAAACTATAAAAATAATTCTTATCCCGCGCCATTTGCTTTCGTTTTTGTGCCTGATGAGGCAAATATTTTATCTTCTGGTGGTATATAATGAGATTAATGTTTTGATAATGGGAAATCAGCTTCGCACAGCCGTTCCTCCGCCCTGAGTCCGCGACAAGGCGGAGGAGGTACTGAATCTGATGTCACGGTGATGGATCATACGCTGTCCGGGAAGGATGATTTTTCGCCCGCGTAAGTAGCTGTTTTCTGCGCTCCGCAGAGGGCCGAAATTATGTTTGAGATGTTTTAGAATGTCTCAAATGTGTTTTTCCTCATGTCCTATGTAATTTTTGAGAAATGCGGAAGGTTTTTTGAAGAGTGCGCAGAAGGTGTCTCTCGAAAGCGAAAGCGGAACATGCTTCCGCCTCCTATATACAATTCCGGGCCGCCTGCTGACGACTTAAAGGCGATTTTTGCGCCCGCGTAAATGGCTGATTTTCTGCGGTCCGCAGAGGGCCAAAATTATGTTTGAGATGTTTTAGAATGTCTCAAATGTGTTTTTCCTCATGTCCTATGTAATTTTTGAGAAATGCGGAAGTATTTTTGAGATGTGGGGAATGCCTTTTCTGACAAGAGGGAAAAGCGCTATCGTTTCGGATTGCGAAAATATAATAGCAGTGCAGGGGAGTGAGGACTTCAACAACGGAAAAGCTTGTATCGTTTTGCGCGAAGCTTGGCTGGGAGGGCCCCTGCCCTCAGGGGCCGCCTGTCGCATAAGAAAGTGCGCGAAGGGATACGCGATACTAATTTCCTGCCGCTTAACCGCACGTTAGATTTTCCACCTCGCTCCTGGCCGCTGAGGGCAGCGGCCCTCCCAGTTAGCGCCGCGCTCATCGATTCTCCTCATCCGCATTTGCGGTGCGCCCAAGGACAATTTTTGACCTTTGCAACTATATGATTTTCAGCACCCCGCAATGGGCCAAAATTATGTTTGAGATGTTTTAGAATGTCTCAAATGTGTTTTTCCTCATGTCCTATGTAGTTTTTGAGATTTGCGGAAGGGTTTTTGAAGAGTGGGGAAATGAGTATTCGGAGAATGGGAATATTCATCGTCTACGCGCTCGAAGATAGTTTTCAAAGGCTGCCGCTGACGACCGGAGAGCATTTCAGAAGCCTGTGTAACTACGTAAAATTCAGCGCCTCGTAGAAGCGCAAATTCTACTCGCAGATAAATTTTTTCTTCTGCGAGATAACGAGTCGTTTGCTACGAGATAAAAATTTTTATCTCGTAGTAGAATTTTCTATTGTCCGACGGGAACTTCCGCGCAATCGGAAAGCGGGGCAGAAAAGCGCTATTCCCGCCTGTACTGCGAGGGGATGCTGCGGTCGGAGAGGTATTCGCGGGCCATGGCCACGCGGCGCGGGATGGAGATCTGCGAGGCCAGCGGGAATTGCTCGGCGGAGCAGTCGGCCGGGAGCCCGGCGGGGTACATCATCTCCAGCACAAAGAGGCTGGGGCCCATGACGACGCTGCCCGTGAAGAAGTCGGCCCGCAGCATGGCGTCGATCTGCGCCAGGAAGCGTATCATCTGTCGGTGCTTGGCCTCGGAAGCCTCGTGGGCGAAGGCGTTGTTGTAATATCCCTGCTCCTCGGGGGCGCAGAGAGAGTGCCAGCGGATGTCGGGGAAGTCGCGCCGCACGCGCTCGAGGATGGCGTAGTCGTCCGTCAGCAGGAGCACATCCCTGAGCGGCGTGTTCTGCTCGATGAGGCGCACGAACATCTCCGCCGGGTAGAGGTCGGTCTCCGTCACCTTGTCGCCGCCGCGTATCTGTGTGGCGGCATAATGGGCGGGCAGCGAGAGGCGCTCCGTCTCGGCCTTCATCTCCGCCGCGGCCTCGGGGGTGAACCGCCACAGCATGCGCGCCAGGGCGCGGAAGACCTCGGGATAGTTGCCCTCGATGCCTATCTCCGGCAGCCGGATGTAGTCCTGCTCGCGGTAGGGCGGTATGTCGGAGGTGGAGAGCGCCGCCGTGCCGTATTCCCGGAGCGCCAGCAGACGCCAGAGGCGATTGTAGAGGGCGTACTTCACCTTCCACTTCACTATTCCCCAGAGGGACAACTGCTTCTGCTCGCGCCTCAGAATTTTCAACCTCTGCACGGCGTGCACATTGTATTTCATATTAAAGTCGCCGCCCACTTCCTCGCAGAACGGCTGGAAGTAGTCCGTCCAGCCCTTTGCGTAGGCGTAGTTGGCCCCGTGGCTGTAGAGCTTCATGCGGAGGTGGTGCTGCAGGCAGTAGATGATGGCGTGGATGAGGCATTTGTGCTCGGCAAAAAAGCCCTGCTCTATGCCCGTGCGGAAGACAAGCACTCTTTTATACGACTCGTTGGCTTCGCGATAGCGGCGGAGCAGTTCATCAGGCGAAGGCATATTGTTCATAGTCGTGGTTTGGGAATAAATTGATTTAGTCTGTACAGGATTGCGGCCGCCAGGAAGCCTGCGATGAGGTATTCCGCGAGGAGCGGATAGACGTCTCCGCCCAGACGCGGGTTGCAGAAGCAGCGCACTGCGGGGTGGACGACGAACAGGAAGGCGGAGATGCGCCCGATGTACTCGGGCAGGCGGCGCAGAGGCGCGCTCAGGCGCAGGCACTGCAGGGCGAGCAGGACGACGGCTATCGGAGCTATCGCCCAGAAGAGCGGGAAGAACAGCGAGAGCGCCATGACCGCCACGCTCGCCGTGACGCTGAAGAGCGGCCGCACCTTCGGCAGACCGTAGCGGGCCGTCCACACGCCCATGGCGAACGGCAGGAGCGTGGTGAGGAAGGTGTAGCGCAGGTAGTGGAGCAGCGGCTGGTCGCCGCCGGGCATCAGGTAGTACGCCGCAAGCGTGATGACGACCGAGAGGATGGCGGAGGCGATGAGAGGCCGCTTGCCGCGGCGGTAGTAGAGCAGGCGGTAGAGCATGTACATCTGCATCGTGAGCGAGAAGTACCACCACGGGCCCAGCAGCAGGTCCTGCGCCGGCAGGATGCCGCAGCCGCCCTCGGGGAGGAAGTTGGAGAGGAAGAGGAAATACCACACGACGCTGCCGATGGTGTGGTGGAAACCGGTGGTGAACCGGAGCTCGTAGAAGAGCAGTAGCGCGAAGCCGACGATCATCAGGCGCCACATCTTGCGGGCGTTGTAGAGCGCGAAGCGGCCCACGCTCACCCCTGCGTCGCTGCCGGCGCCGCCGCTCTCGTACTTGCGCACCATGCCGTAGCCGCTGATGAACAGGAAGACGGGGACGCCGTAGCAGCCGAAGTAGGAGAAGAGGTTGAGGATGATGTGCGGCCCGCCGTGAGAGAGCACCGTGAGCAGGTCAAGGGAGTGGGAGACATAGAAGTTGTACTCGTTCTCCACCACGGCCCCCGGTATCCAGTGGGCGAAGTTGTGCAGGACGATGGCGATGATGGCCAGGCCCTTGAGGAGGGCTGTGTCTTGGCGCGAGATGGAGATGTTCATGCGCGTTTTCGTTTTCCGGCGGCCGTCATGAGGGAGTCGTAGTCCGTCGTGCCTTTGAGGGGGCGCCGCCTGCCGGGCTGAAACGACGGGGACAGTATGTCGCGGGAGGGGGAGTAGAGCGGTGTGTGAATGCCTGCGAGGCCCATGATGACGTGCGGCAGATCGTCGGAGGCAAACGGTTTGCGGCTGTTCTCCACGGCCCTGCGGTAGATGTCGGGATGCAGGCGGCGGGCGCGGGGTGAGAACCAGATCTCGAAGGGCACCTCAAATTCGCCGTAGGCCAGGTCGGCCGAGATGGCGGCATCGTGGTCGCGCCCGTAGGAATGGATGCGGTCGTATACCTCCTCGCCATGGTCAGGCAGGTAGACCACCACGGCATCCTCCCCGCGGAAGCGGCGGCACAGGCCCTCCACTACGCGGTCGTTATAGCGCGTGGCGTTGTCGTAGTCGGCCACTATCTGCTTCTCGCTCAGGCTGAGATCCCTCCGCCACGGGTAAGAGCCCGCCGTGAATACGACATCGGCATCCGTGAAGCGCTTGCGGTACTCCTGATGCTGCCCCATGCCGTGGAAGATGATGAAGCGGTAGGGCCCCGCGGGCACCTTGTCCACCTCCTTGAGCAGGCTGAGGTCATAGGTCTTGCGGTATTTGTTGCGGTAGTCGAAGCAGAGCTTCTCGATGGCGGGGTCGTTGAGGAAGAAACTGCCGTTGAAGTCCACTGTCCCGAGGTTGGGGCTCTTGTAATACTGGCTTGTGATGAACGCCACCTTGTAGCCGGCCTTCTTGAGCACACCAGGCAGCAACGTCCCGTCGATCCACGAGCCCGGAGCGTCGGTGGAGTGGGTGGAGAGGATGTCCTTGAACACATTGCTTGTCACATTCCACGGCGTCACAACATCGGTAAAGGCCACGAGGTTTCCTTTGCTCTGCATCATCTCCTGGAGCGGCGTGGTGGGCAACTGGTAGCCGTAGAGCGAGGAGTGGTGCTTGTTGTAGCTCTCGCCGATGTACAGGACAATGGTGGGGATGGTGTGCGCGCACGAGTCGATGCGTATCCGGCTCACATTGCGGCGCACGGTGACTAGCTCCTCGCGGCTCAGCTGGAGAAACTTCATCGAGAAGACCACTCTGTAGAGCGGTGTGTGGAAGATGCTGAATTCGCAGTGCTCCGCCTCGTCGGTGTTGCGGCTCATGAAGAAGCGGCCCATCTTGACTTTCTGCCCGGCGGTGAGGACCATGCACACGGCCACGAACAGTGGAGCGGCGATGTTCATCATGCGGCGCGCCACGGGCGGGAAGAGGCCGCTGCCGATGCGCCTGAAGAGGCCGGTGCGGCAGCGGATTATCTCTGTGGCGATGTTGAGGAGGATGATGCCGAGGAACGTGAGGCCGCACTTCAGGAGCGCGGGGCCCTTGAGGTAGGCCGCCAGAAACTCGCCCGCCTCGCCGCTGTTCGTCTCGCTCAGCAGTTGGATCGTGATGGGCCCGAAGAGCAGGTGAAAGCGCTCGTGGATGAAGCACTCGGAGAACGCCACCACGTAGCCGATGATGTAGAACAGCAGGCGCACCCAGCGACGCGCCTTCCGCGGCACGGCCATGAGCAGAGCGCATATTATATACAGGTCGGCCGCATTTTCTATCCAGAATATCCATCTCGGCTCTCTCGACGACGGACTCTCGATGATGCGCGCCGCGATGAAGACGATATACATGAATGTGAAGAACACGTATTCCCTCCGCAGCGGAGCGCTCAACAGGCGGAATATATTGTAGACTCTTTTTCCGGTACTCATTTTCGGGCGCAAAGATAATTAAAATAGATGAATAACAGCGCCTCACCGCCGTAGCGGCAGCGCTGAGGGGCGCAGGAGCAAAAACCTCCGTCACGAGCGGGCGGGAGATAGAAAAAAATCATAATTTTGCACTCATGAGTGAAAGCACACTTAAGGAGCGCACGGCGCGGGGCCTGTTCTGGGGCGGCCTCTCGGGCGGCGTGCAGCAGTTTCTCGCCCTGGTCATCGGCATAGTACTGGCGCGGCACCTCATGCCCGCCGACTACGGCATGGTGGCTATGCTCACCGTCTTCTCGCTCCTCGGTTCCAACCTGATGGACAGCGGATTCTCGTCCGCCATAGCTATCCGCAAGAATGTCACGGGCGAGGACTACAACTCGGTGCTGCTATTCTCTGTGCTCATGGGCGTGGTGCTGTATGTCGTGCTCTGGTTTGCCGCGCCGCTCATCGCCGCGTTCAATCACACCCCCGAGCTCACGCGCCTGGCCCGCGTCTCCTTTCTCGGATTCATAGTCTCCTCCTTCGGCATAGCGCAGAGCGCATATCTCTTCCGCAATCTGATGGTGAGGGAGCGCATGATCTCCACCTTCGTCGCAGTCATCGTGGGCGGCGTGGCCGGTATAGCGCTCGTGCTGCGCGGCTACGCCTACTGGGGACTCGTGGCGCAGGACCTGGGCTACAAGGCCGTCGTGGTGATCATGTACTGGGCGCTTTCGCCCTGGCGTCCGCGCGGCCGCTTCTCGCTGGGGCCGGTGAGGGAGATGTTCGGCTTCAGCAATAAGATCCTCGCCACCAATGTGCTCACCACGCTCAACAATCAGTTTCTCCAGGCGCAGCTCGGCCACTTCTTCCCGCGCGTGGAGGTGGGGCTCTATTCGCAGGCCAACAAGTGGGACACGATGGGCTATTCGCTCATTTCCACGGCCGTCTCGTCGGTGGCGCAGCCCGTGCTGGCCAAGGCTGGCGAGGAGGACCGCCAGAAGAGCGTGTTCCGCAAGATGGTGCGCTTCACCTCGTTTCTCTCCTTCCCCGCCATGATAGGCATAGCGCTCATCGCACCCGAATTCGTGCTGCTGGCCCTCAAGTCGCAGTGGACGGCCTGTGTGCCCTATCTGCGCACGCTCTGTGTGGCCGGCGCCTTCATTCCCGTCTCCATGCTCTACTCCAATCTGCTCGTCTCCCGCGGCCGCTCGGGCCTTTTTCTTGCGGGCACGGCCTCCATGATGGCCGTCCAGATGCTCATCATCATCTTCCTCTGGATCACGGGTTGCAGCGTGCAGGCATTGCTCTATTTCATCTCCGCCCTTCAGGTGGCGTGGCTGCCGGTGTGGCACACGATGGCCCACCGCGAGATAGGGCTGCGCTTCTCCGAGACACTGCGCGACATCCTGCCCTTCGCCCTGGCCGCCGTCATCGCCGCTCTGGCGGGCCACTTCGTCGCCGCTCTCTCCGACGGCGCTGTGCCCAGACTCGCGATAAAGGTCGTGGTCACGGCCCTCGTCTACGCGGGGATCATGTACTTCTCCGGCGCCCGCATCTTCCGCGAGAGCGTCGACTTCTTCCTCTCCCGATTCAGGAGAGGCGGAAGAAATTAGTGTTCCTTCAGGAAATCAATTATCTCTGCGGGGCGGTCTACTATGTGGGTCGCTCCGTTTTTTATAAGGTGTTCTCTGGTGCGGAATCCCCAGCTCACCGACAGGCAGTCGATACCGGCGTTGCGGGCCGTGGCAATGTCCACCTCCGAGTCGCCCACATAGAGCGAACTGTCCTTTCCTGCCCCCAGCAGGCGCATGGCCTCCAGAGCCGTGTCGGGAGCGGGCTTGCGGCGCACGTCGGCGCTCTCGCCGATGGCCACGGGGATCACGCCGCCGAAGAAGTGGGCTGCGAGTTCGCGCACGGCGTCCATGCCCTTGTTGGACACTATCGCCAGGCGGTAGTGCCGGGCGGCGAGCGCGTCGACCACCTCCGGGATGCCCTCGTAGGGCGCCGTGGTGTCCATGCTGTGCGAGTAGTAATAGTTCTCAAAGTATTTCAGCACTTCGCGCGTCTTCTCCTCGTCGGTCACGGGGGCCATGCAGTGGGAGATGAGGTAGAGGTAACCGTTGCCGAGGAATGTGCGCACATCGTCCATGTTGCGCGGCGGCAGCGAGTAGGCCACGAGGGCCTTGTTGACGGCCGCGTGCAGGTCCGTGAGGGTGTTGAGCAGTGTGCCGTCGAGGTCGAAGATAACGGATTCGTAGTGTCGTGTCTGTTGCATGTCGTTTGTGTTGGGTTCCCAAGGGGTGCAAAGTTAGTCAATTCTTCGCGACCTCCGCCCGTGCGGCCCCGGAAATCCCGCCTCCGGCATCGCATCTCATATAATCGGGCGATTATTTTGCATATTCCGACTATTACTCCTCGCCAATGAAAAAACTTGGAAAAGTGTCGCAAATCGGTATAAAACACCTTGGAAAAGTGTCACAATCGTCGGCTCTGACCCTTGGAAAAATGTCACAATCATGATAGATAGCCTTTCCAAAATGTGCGATTACGGACGGGTAGTATAGGGAAGGCATGTCATCGCTCTCCAGTCCCGCCGCTATATTTTCGCCATCCGCGAAAGTGTGCATTTTCTGCATTCCGGAAGATGTCTTCCCCTCTCTCAAAAAAACTGTCCCGCATGCTGGGATACTCACATAGGACATGAGGAAAAATATGTTTGAGATAGTTTAAAACGTCTCAAATGTAGTTTTGTCCTTTGCGGAGCGTTGATTTTCAGATAGTTGAGAGTGGCCTAACAGCCACCCTTCCGCGGCGTGCTGAAATGTGCATTTCATACCATTTTCGCTCCTCCCGCACGCGGTCCCCAATGATGGCGCCGGTAGAAAAAGTCTTACCGCACACTTTGCCGCGTATGCCCGTCTATAAAATGTAGCGGATGGATTGCGGCCGGGATGCATACATATAATAATGCGTGCTGAATGATTCAAATATTGCCGGCCGTGGTATCTTCGTCGGGATACATATTATATATATGCGTGTCCGCTTTCCTTATTTCTGTGGCGCGGCGAGTAGCGGGCCGGGCGGCGTCGCTCCCGGAGAGACATGAAAAAAGGCGCGCGAACCGGATGTCCGCGCGCCCTTATTGGGTGTCTCCGCGGCCGTCATAGCGGCGGCGGGTAGGATGTGCTATTCTGCGGTATCAACGGGCTGGGGAGGATTGTCCCATCCCAGAGCGCTGGCGCCGAGCACGGCTGTCTCGCTGTCCTTGAGGCCGGAGAGCAGCAGCTTGGCTTTGCCCTTGAAGATGTTAAGGACGTGCTCGTCGTAGGACTTGCGCAGCGGGTTCATCAGCAGGTCGCCGGCTTTGGTCAGGCCGCCCATGAAGATGAACGCCTCGGGCGAGCTGAAGAGCGCGAAGTTGGCGCATGCCTCGCCGAGCATCGTGCCGGTGAAGTCGAAGATCTCCTTGGCAATGGCGTCGCCGGCGATGGCAGCCTTGTAGACGTCGTAGGAGGTGATGTCCTTGGCGGGCATGTCGCGCAGGAGCGACGGGGTGTTGCGCTCTGCCAGTATCTCACGGGCCGTGCGGGCCACACCGGTGGCGGAGCAGTAGGTCTCAAGGCAGCCCTTGCGACCGCAGCCGCACACACGTCCGTCGGGCACCACGGTGAGGTGGCCCAACTCGCCGGCAAAGCCGTCGCAGCCCAGCACCAGCTGGCCGTTGACATAGATGCCGCTGCCTACACCCGTACCGAGGGTGATCATTATAAAGTTTTTCATACCGCGGGCCACGCCGTAGGTGTATTCGCCCACAGCGGCTGCGTCGGCGTCGTTGGTCACTATCACGGGGATGCCGAGGGCTTCCTCAAACTTATTGCTTACCGGTACGATGCCCTCCCATACCAGGTTGGCAGCGTACTCGATCGTGCCGTTGTAATAGTTGCCGTTCGGGGCACCGATGCCCAGAGCCTTGATCTTGCCGATGCCGCCCACCGTGTCGATGATGGGGGTCAGGGCTTCCACGGAGGCCTTTACATAGTCGTCGAAGTCAGGATATGCCTGCGTCTTGATGGCCGTTGTGGCCACGATGTTACCTCTGGCATCCACGATGCCGAATACGGAGTTAGTGCCTCCCATATCGAGGCCTATCACATAGGGTTTTGTAATCTCGTCCATACGATTTATTGTTGGTATTTATTGTTTACATGTTCTTAGTCGGCAGTACAAATGTATGGATTTTTTCTGATACGGGGCTCAATGGACAGGAATTATTTCATTTTATCCCGCTTTTTTTTATTCTGCGGCCTGCGGGGGCGGATGTATCGGTGCGCGGCGCGGTACTTTTATATAAGATGTAGTACCGGATATCGGAAAAAAATTGCAATTTTGCAGACCGATATGTTTATTGCAGCTCCAATTAGCACATTAGAAATACTCATCAAGGGAGTGTTTATTGGCATCATCGCTTCGGCGCCCATGGGGCCGGTGGGCGTGCTTTGCCTGCAGCGTACGCTCAACAAGGGGCGTATCTACGGGCTCGTCACCGGCATCGGCGCGGCTCTGAGCGACATCATATATGCCCTCATCACGGGCTACGGCATGAGCTTCGTCATGGATTTCATCAACAACGAGCGCAACATGTTCATCCTGCAGCTCATCGGCAGCGCCATGCTGCTGGTGTTCGGCATCATGACGTGGGTCTCCGACCCGCGCCGCAGTTTCCGCCGCACGACCAACAAGAAGGGCACCCTGGTGCACAACTTTGTCACCTCCTTCCTGCTCACCTTCTCCAATCCGCTCATCATTTTCCTCTTCATAGCCCTCTTCGCCCGTTTCGCCTTCGTCATCCCCTCCCATCCGCTGGAGCAGACCGTGGGCTACGCCGCTATCGTGGGCGGGGCGCTGCTGTGGTGGTTCCTGCTCACCTACTTCGTGGACAAGGTGCGCACGCGCTTTGAGGTGAAGGGCGTGAGGATTCTCAACCGCGTCATCGGCAGCATCGTGATTCTGGCCTCGATAGCCGGATTCTTCTTCACGCTCACCGGTCTGCACAACCCTGCATTAAACTGACAAGCGATGTATATAGCCGCAAAACTCAAGGAAGATAACATAGCCGAGTACGTGCTCTACATGTGGCACACGGAGGACATCATCCGTGCCTACGACTGTGATGTGGACAGGATAGCGCGCGAGTATGTCCCGCGCTTCGGCCTCGACAAGGCTCACTCCGACGCCCTCGTGGCCTGGTACGCCGACCTTTGCCGCATGATGCGCTCCGAGGGCGTGAAGGAGCGGGGCCATCTGCAGATCAACAAGAATGTGGTGGCGGAGCTCAGCGAGCTCTCGGCCCGCCTCCTGGAGAGCCACGACTATCCGCGCTATCGCACTGCCTACAATCACGCCCTGCCCGACATTATGGCGCTCAGGCAGAAGGGCAGCGGCACAATGCTCTCCGACATAGAGGTGTGCCTCGGCGCTCTCTACGGCGTGATGGTGCTCAGAATGCAGAAAAAGCCCATCTCCGAGGGCACGGAGACCGGCATCAAGGATATCTCGGCCGTGATAGCCCTGCTGGCGGCCTATTATAAGGAGAACAAGAAGTCACCGCTCAAGTTCGACAGCGACTTCTGACATAGAATATATACTGACATGAAAAAGATATTGATAACGGGTGCAAACGGACAGCTTGGCAACGAGCTGCGCATTGTATCCGCCGATTACCCGGAGTATGATTACCTCCTCACCGATGCAGCCGAGCTCGACATCACCGATGAGGCGGCCGTGAATGAATATGTGGAGGCCCACGAGGTGGACGCTATTATCAACTGCGCCGCCTTTACCGCCGTCGATAGGGCCGAGAGCCAGGAAGATGTGGCGCGCCGTGTCAACTCCGACGCCCCCGGTATCCTCGCCCGCGCCATCGACAAGCGCGGCGGTACGCTCGTACAGATCTCCACGGACTATGTGTTCCCCGGCACGGCCTGCACGCCTATCGCCGAGGACGAGCCCACGCAGCCCGTCTCGGCCTACGGCCGCACAAAGCTCGCCGGCGAGAAGGCCGCTCTGGAGGGATGCCGCAGCACGGTGGTGATACGCACGGCGTGGCTCTACTCCTCCTTTGGCAACAACTTTGTCAAGACGATGATACGCCTGGGCCGCGAGCGCGACAAGCTCGGGGTGGTCTTCGATCAGGTGGGCACACCTACCTACGCCCACGACCTGGCCGTGGCCATCATGCAGATTCTGAGCAAAGGCCCACAGAGGGGCATCTATCACTTCACAGGCGAGGGCGTGTGCTCCTGGTACGACTTTACAGTGATGATCCACAAGTTTGCAGGCATCACCGGCTGCCACGTGTCACCCATCCACTCCGCCGATTACCCCACACCAGCCGCCCGTCCCCATTACAGTGTGCTCGACAAGACAAAGATCAAAAAGACTTACGGCATAGAGATCCCTTACTGGGCCGACAGCGTTAAGAAGTGCGTGGCTCTGCTGCTCAAAAACGAGGAAAAGTGATGGACGAGATACAGCGCAGGCGGACGTTTGCCATTATTTCACATCCTGACGCCGGCAAGACGACGCTCACCGAGAAGTTTCTCCTCTTCGGCGGGCAGATACAGGTGGCCGGAGCCGTCAAGAGCCATAAGATACGCAAGACGGCTACCTCCGACTGGATGGACATCGAGCGTCAGAGGGGCATATCGGTCACTACGTCGGTCATGGAGTTCGACTATCGCGATTATAAGGTCAACATTCTCGATACCCCGGGCCACCAGGACTTTGCCGAGGACACCTTCCGTACGCTCACGGCCGTGGACAGCTGCATCATCGTCGTCGACTCCGCCAAGGGCGTCGAGGCGCAGACCCGCAAACTGATGGAGGTGTGCCGCATGAGGGCCACGCCCGTCATCATCTTCGTCAACAAGATGGACCGCGAGGGCAAAGATCCCTTCTCCCTGCTCGACGAGCTCGAGGCCGAGCTGCACATCAAGGTGCGCCCGCTCTCATGGCCCATCAGCCAGGGATTCAACTTCAAGGGCGTCTACAATATCTACGAGCATTCGCTCAATCTCTTCGCGCCCGACAAGCAGAAGGTCACGGAGAAGGTGGAAGTGGATGTGAACAGTCACGATCTCGATGCTCATGTGGGCGACAAATATGCTGCGCGCCTGCGCTCCGACTTGGAGCTCATAGAGGGTGTCTATCCCGCGTTCAGCCGCGAGGCTTATCTCAACGCCGAGGTGGCTCCCGTTTTCTTCGGTTCGGCGCTCAACAATTTCGGCGTCAAGGAGCTCCTCGACTGCTTTGTGGAGATCGCGCCGTCGCCGCGGCCTGTGGTGGCCGAGGAGAGGACAGTGATGCCCACCGAACCGAAGTTTACCGGATTTATCTTCAAGATCACCGCGAATATCGACCCCAACCACCGCTCCTGCATAGCCTTCTGCAAGGTCTGCAGCGGCAAGTTTCTGCGCAACACGCCCTACTATCACGTCCGTCTTGACAAGAGCGTCCGCTTCTCCTCGCCGGCACAGTTTATGGCGCAGCGCAAGAGCACTATCGACGAGGCGTGGGCCGGCGATATCGTAGGCCTGCCCGACAATGGCCTTTTCAAGATCGGCGACACCCTGACCGAGGGCGAACACCTCCATTTCAAGGGGCTCCCGAGCTTCTCGCCGGAGATGTTCAAGTACATCGAAAACGCCGACCCGATGAAGTCGAAGCAGCTCAACAAGGGCATCGAGCAGCTCATGGACGAGGGCGTGGCGCAGCTGTTCGTCAGCGAGTTCAACGGCCGCAAGATCATCGGCACGGTGGGCCAGCTGCAGTTTGAGGTGATCCAGTACCGCCTCGAGAACGAGTACAACGCCAAGTGCCGCTGGGAACCGCTTTCGCTCTACAAGGCCTGCTGGATAGAGAGCGACGACGAGGCGCAGATGGAGGACTTCCGCCGCCGCAAATACCAGTATCTCGCCCGCGACCGCGAGGGCAGGGAAGTGTTCCTGGCCGACAGCAGTTATGTGCTGCAAATGGCGGAGCACGATTTTGACCATATCAAGTTTCACTTTACATCGGAATATTGACCATGAAGGGAGAGACAAACACGAATATTTACAAGGAGGACATCGACCGCGCCATCGCTGTGATGCAGCAGGGCGGTGTGATAGTCTATCCCACCGACACGATATGGGGTATAGGCTGCGACGCGACCAACGAGGAAGCTGTGCGCAAGGTCTACGCCCTCAAGCAGCGGGACGACTCGAAGGCGCTCATCACGCTCGTGGACAGCGAAGCCAAGATCGAGTTCTATGTCAGGGAAGTGCCCGAGGTGGCGTGGCAGCTCATCGAGGTGGCCGACAAGCCTCTCACCATTATCTACGACGGAGCGCGCAATCTGGCGCCCAACCTCATCGCCGCCGACGGCAGCGTCGCCCTGCGCATCACCCGCGAGCCTTTCAGCCGCGAGCTGTGCCGCCGTTTCCGCAAAGCCATCGTCTCCACCTCGGCCAACATCAGCGGTGCCCCTGCGCCGAAGACCTTCGCCGATATCTCAGAGGACATCCTGAGCGGGGCCGACTATGTGTGCTCTTCGCGCCGCGAGGAAGACATTCCGCATGTCCCTTCATCCATCATCAAGCTCGGCGCCGGAGGCGAGGTCAAGGTAATCCGATAGCCGCACAGACACATATCAGAGAACGACAGCGATGGAAAGTGTAGCGACAGAGAACCGGAGCGGCAGCGTCCTGCAGGCGTTCATAGCCTGGAGGGAGAAGCACCTCTCGCAGCAGCAGTTTCTGCTGGTGCTGAGCTTCTTCATCGGCATCATCACGGCCTTCGCCGCCCACTTCCTGCGCGCCTTCATCGCCTGGATACAGTCGCTGCTCACCGCGGGCTTCGACATCACGCAGGCCAACTGGCTTTTCCTCGTCTATCCTATCATCGGCATTCTGCTCACGGCCCTGTTCATCAAATATGTGGTGAGGGACAATATCAGCCACGGTGTGACGCGCATCCTCTACGCCATCTCGCGCCGCCAGGGCCACCTCAAGCGCCACAACTGCTGGTCGAGCCTCATCGCCAGCGGCATCACCATCGGCTTCGGCGGATCGGTCGGCGCCGAGTCGCCCATCGTGCTCACGGGCTCGGCCATCGGCTCCAACCTCGGGCAACTCTTCCACCTCGACCAGCGGGCCATGATGATCCTCCTGGGCGCGGGTGCCAGCGGAGCCGTCGCCGGCATCTTCAAGGCCCCCATCGCGGGCGTCGTCTTTACCCTCGAGGTGCTTATGATCGACCTCACGATGTCATCCCTCCTTCCGCTGCTTGTCTCGAGCGTCACCGCCTCGGTGGTCACCTACATGCTGAGCGGCATGAACTCCGAGTTTGCCTTTACCCTCGACAGCGCCTTCGTCATCCAGAGGGTCCCCAGTTCCATCCTCCTCGGTATCTTCTGCGGCTTCGTCTCGCTCTATTTCGTGAGGACCATGAACATGTGCGAGAGCGTCTACCGCAAGATCGGCGGCATGTACGCCAAGCTCGCCTTGGGCGGATTGTCGCTGAGCCTGCTCATCTACCTCTTCCCGCCGCTCTACGGCGAGGGCTACAACACCATCTCGCTGCTGCTCGACGGCAAGAGCATGACGGACTGGACCAGAGTGATGAACAACTCGCTCTTCTACGGCTCGCCCAAGCTCCTGCTCGTCTACCTCGGCATGATCATGCTCGCCAAATCGTTTGCCTCGGCGGCCACCAACGGCGGCGGAGGCTGCGGCGGTATCTTTGCGCCCTGCCTGTTCCTCGGCTGCATCAGTGGCTTCACCTTCTCGCGCTTCTGGAACGAGTACTCGCTCGGCGTCGCCCTGCCAGAGAAAAACTATGCCCTCCTCGGCATGGCCGGCATCATGAGCGGTGTGATGCACGCCCCCATGACCAGCATCTTCCTCATCGCGGAGCTCACCGGCGGCTACTATCTCTTTGTGCCGCTCATGATCGTGTCCATCATCTCCTACCTCACCATCATCGTCTTCGAGCCCAACAGCATCTACGCCACACGTCTGGCCCGCCGCGGCCTCCTCGTGACCCACCATAAGGACAACGCCGCCCTGACCCTCATGAGCATGGACGCCATCCTCGAGAAGCACGATGTCTGCGTGCCCCCCGACATGAAGCTCGGCCGCTTCGTGCTTATCATCGCCCGCGAGAAGGCCAACGTGTTCCCCGTTACCGACGAAGGCCACCACCTGCTGGGCGTCATCGACATCTCACGGCTACGCAATGTCCTCTTCCGCCAGGAGCTCTACGACAGTTTCACGACAGGCCAGCTCATGGAGAAGCCCGCCGCCGTACTGCGTGTCGACGACCCTGTCACCGTCGTCATGGAGACAATGGACCGCACCCACGCCGATACCCTGCCCGTGGTCAATAACCTCGGCGAATTTGTCGGCTTCGTCTCCCGCACCAAGCTCTACGCCATGTACCGCCAGGTGATGGTGGACTATTCAGAAGAATAACTCATACTGCTCAAATATATGGATAAGAAAGATCTGCGCATCGTGTTCATGGGCACGCCCGAGTTCGCGGCTACCTCGCTTCAGGCCCTCGTGGAGGGCGGATACAATGTGGTGGGCGTCGTGACCGCCGTCGACAAACCGGTAGGCCGTCACCAGAACACGCTCGTGCCCTCCGAGGTGAAGCGCTACGCCCTCTCGCAGCATCTGCCCGTGCTCCAGCCCGAGCGGCTCAGGGACGAGACCTTCGTCTCCGCCCTGCGCGCCCTCCGGGCCGACCTCCAGGTGGTGGTGGCCTTCCGCATGCTGCCCGAGGTGGTGTGGGCCATGCCGCGCCTCGGCACGCTCAATCTCCACGCCTCCCTCCTGCCGCAGTACCGCGGCGCCGCGCCCATCAACTGGGCCGTCATCAACGGCGAGACGGAGAGCGGCGTGACCACCTTCTTCCTGCGCCATGACATCGATACCGGCAATATCGCCATGCAGAAGCGCGTCCCCATCGGGCCCGAGGAGACGGCCGGCGACCTCTACGACCGCCTCATGAAGGTGGGTGCCGGAGTCCTGATGAGCACCGTCGACGCCGTGGCCGACGGCACAGTGCAGAGCATACCGCAGGACAGCATCCCCGTGAGCGGGGAGCTTCGGCCCGCCCCCAAGATCTTCCCCGAGACCTGCGTCATCGACTGGAGCCGCAGCGCCGCTGAGATACACAACTTTGTCCGCGGCCTCGCGCCTCACCCCACGGCGCGCACCTTCGTGGAGCACGAGGGCAAGACCCTCATGATGAAGGTCTACAGTTGCCGCTCCCGCCTCAGCGCCACCGTGACGGAGCCCGCCGGCACCATAGTCATCCCGCCCTCCCGGGCGAGCCTGAGCATAGCCGTAAGCGACGGATATATCGACATCCTCGAGCTGCAGCTCTCCGGCCACAAGCGGATGGAGGCCAAGGCTTTCCTCAACGGCCTCCGCAGCCCCGAGGATCTGAGGCTCTCAGAGGAGCAGACGATGAACCACTGAGAGGAAAATCCAGCGCGCACAATTTAATTCCCTTCGGGAAATGTAAACGGCCCCTTCGGGAAATGTAAACGGCCCCTTTGGGAAATGTAAACGGCCCCTTCGGGAAATGTAAACGGCAAGGCAGTCTGTCCGGAAGCAGACTGCCTTGCCGTTTCTCTGTCTGGCGTGAGCCCTTGCATCGCAACTTACTGCGCTTTGCCCCTTTGGGCATGCGGGCCGCGCTGCAGCGGCCACCAGCCGCCGCGAGCAAAGCAAATAGATTATAGAAGAGACTCTCTGGCTATTTTCCCCGCCCAACAATCGCCTCGCACGCATTCGCGTCACCTCAGAAAGGGTAGTTTTCGACCTTTTGTAAATTGTTGAAAATCAGTGCTCCCCGAAGACCAAAATTATGTTTGAGACGTTTTGAAATACCTCAAATGTAGTTTTCCTCGTCTCAAATGTAATTTTCGGGTTGTGCGGAAGTTTTTTTGAGAAGTGGTGGATGCCTTCTCAAATAATGGGGGGAAAGACTATCGTTTCGGACTGCAAAAATATAATGGCGGAGCAGAGGAGTGAGGGCATCTGTACGTGGAAATCTTGTCTCGTTTTGCGCGGCGTTAACTGGGAGGGCCGCTGCAGCGCGGCCCGCTCAGCCGCATAAGAAAGTGCGCGAAGGAAAGCGCGATACGAATTTCACGCCGCGATGCTGGTTATCTGATTATCCTCCTCGCTCTTGGGCCGCGTTGCAGCGGCCCTCCCAGTTAATACAAACCACGTGATTTGCAGCCTCTGCGAGGCGGGCAAATTCTACTACGAGATAAATTTATTCTACTGCGAGCAGAACGATCGTCTACTGCGAGATAAATTATTTTATCTGCGAGCAGAATTTTCCCTGCTTCCGCGGGAACCTCCCGCTTCCCTTTAATCCGATTTCTTCTCCCACATATTGTATGCGCGACAGCTGTCATGCGAATGAATCGCAGCTGTCACGAATATTCATCGCAGCTGTCCGGCATGAATTATGTGCTTTGTGGCGGCGGGAGAGGCTCACGCCGTGGCCTTCATCACCAGCATGGTCATGTAGACGATGAATATGACGGTCATGACGGCGCCTTCCCAGCGCTCTATCTTGAGGCGCGTGTAGGAGAAGAGCCAAAGCAGTATTATGGAGAGCATCATGACGGTGAAGTCGGCCGACGTGAGGCCCTGTATGGGCATGGGGCAGATGAGGCCGGTGAAGCCGAGTATCATGAGGATGTTGAAGATGTTGGAGCCCACGACGTTGCCGATGGCTATGCCGCTGTTGCCCTTGCGCGCGGCCACGAGGCTTGTGGCCAGTTCCGGCAGCGATGTGCCGCAGGCCACTATGGTGAGGCCGATGACGGCGTCGCTCACCCCGAGGGCGCGGGCCACGGAGGCGGCATGGCTCACGAAGATGTTACTGCCTATGATGAGGCCCGCCAGTCCGCCCGCGATCAGCAGTACGGCTTTCATTACTTTCATCGGTTTGGCTGGCGTCGAGTCATCGTCGCCGTCGCGGGCGCCCTTGATGGTGACGTACATGAAAAAGGCGAAGCCCAGGGTGAGCAGCAGCGCGTCGAGGCGCGAGATGACCCCGTCGAAGCAGAGCACGACGAGCATGGCCGAGGCTGCCACGGCGAAGGGGATGTCGCGCTTTATGGAGCGCGGTGTGACGGTGATCGGCGCCACCATCGCGGTAAGGCCCGTGATGAGCAGCACATTGAACGTGTTGGAACCGACCACGTTGCCCACCGCCATGCCCGGGCTGTGCCTGAGCGCGGAGACGAGCGATACGAAAAACTCGGGCATCGATGTGCCCATAGCCACCACCGTGAGCCCGATGACCAATTGCGACATGCCTGTGCGCGAGGCGATGCCCGCCGCGCCGTCGGTGAGCAGCCCCGCGCTCCACAGAACGAGCGCTATGCCCACTATAATAAGTAATGTATGAAGCAGCATTATTCCTTTTTGGTGCAAAAATAGGAATTACTGGGCAAAATGACGGCCGCCGACGGCCTTTATTGTATTTTCTCCCGGAAAAATTTGGCTGTTATAAATAAATTCGCTTACTTTGCTTTATCGAATTCTAAAAACTGACGCCTATCGCACATATTTACTCCAAAACAGATAATAAAAGATAGTTATGGATAAATTGTGCAAGTTCACTGACGAAGAATTGGTGAAGAAGTATTCGGCGGGAGATAATTCGGCGTTCGACACACTGCTCTCCCGTTACCAGCAGAAACTATACTCATATATATTATTTCAGGTACACGACCGCGACGTGGCCGATGACATCTTTCAGGAGACGTTCGTCAAGGCCATTGTGACCATCCGTCAGGGTCGCTATGTGGAGAGCGGGCGCTTCTCGGCCTGGCTGACGCGCATAGCGCACAACATGATCATCGACAAGTTTCGCCAGGAGCGCAGCAACAACGTCGTTTCCAACGATGCGGGCGATCTGGACCTCTTTAACAACGCTTCGCTCTCGGACATCACCATCGAGATGAAGATGATCACGGAGCAGTCGCTCTGCGACGTCAAGAGGCTCCTCGCCGAGCTGCCGGAGAATCAGCGGGAAGTGATCGTGATGCGCTTCTATCGCAATCTGTCCTTCAAGGAGATAGCCGAAGCCACCGGCGTGAGCATCAACACGGCTCTCGGACGCATGCGCTACGGCATTCTCAACCTGAGGCGCATGGTCAACGAGCGCGACATCGTGCTCGAGGTGTATTGATTTTTCATTCATTACATGTTTTTTTATAGCCCGGAGCAATAATAAATCATAGAGGGCAGACGTTATAAGGGTAATAACTATTATTATTGTCTGCCTATGAAGAATTATACTCTCGCTGAACTGTCACCGCGTGAATCCACGCTCGAGTTCTTAAGATTCCTGGCCCGCACATACTGTCCTGTGCAGTGCGATCTGGAGAAAAACGGACAGAAGTTAGCTTATTGACCTCTAAGCCGGTCTGAAGTGTCGGTGCGCTGTGCCGCCACTTGAGGCCGGCGCTATTTGTTATTATCCTTATGAAAAAGATATTGTTGCTGGGCTCCGGCGAGCTCGGCAAAGAGTTTACCATTGCGGCCAAGAGAATGGGCCAGTACGTAGTGGCCTGCGATAAATATGCCGATGCGCCCGCCATGCAGGTGGCCGACGAGAGCGAGGTGCTGGACATGCTCTCCGGCGATGCTCTCGACCGCGTCGTGGAGCGGCATAAGCCCGATATCATCGTGCCCGAGATCGAAGCCATCCGCACCGAGCGCCTCTACGACTATGAGAAGGGCGGCATACAGGTGGTGCCGAGCGCACGCGCGGTCAACTACACCATGAATCGCAAAGCTATCCGCGAACTGGCCGCAAAGGAGCTCGGCCTCAAGACGGCGCGCTACCGCTACGCCCGCTCCGCCGAGGAGATGCGCGGGGCCGTGGAGCAGGTAGGTCTGCCCTGCGTCGTCAAGCCCCTCATGTCGTCCTCCGGCCACGGGCAGAGCCTGCTGAGGAGTATGGACGAGATCCCCGAGGTGTGGGAGAAGGCCTGCGAGGGCTCCCGCGGTGATGTCATGGAGGTCATCGTGGAGGAGTTTATCGACTTCGACTACGAGATCACGCAGCTCACCGTCACACAGAAAGACGGCCCCACGCTCTTCTGCCCGCCTGTGGGCCATGTGCAGAAGCACGGCGACTATCGCGAGAGCTGGCAGCCGGCCGTCATGCGTCAGGAACACCTCCGGGAAGCCCGCCGTATGGCCGGCGAGGTCACTGCCGCGCTCACGGGCTACGGGATATGGGGCGTCGAGTTCTTCGTGAGCAACAAGAATGGCGTCTACTTCTCCGAACTGTCCCCGCGGCCCCACGACACGGGCATGGTAACGCTCGCCGGCACGCTGAACCTGAACGAGTTTGAGCTTCATCTGCGCGCCGTGCTGGGGCTGCCCATCCCGGAGATAGAGCTCCTGCGCGCCGGTGCCAGTTGCCCCGTTCTCTCCACCATACGTGCCGACCGCCCGGCCGAGTTTACCGGCGTGGCCGAGGCTCTGAGCGAGCGGCGCACGGACTTCCGCATCTTCGGCAAGCATCCTGTGTGGCCAGACCGCCGTCTCGGTGTGATGCTGGCCTATGATGATCCCGGCTGCGACATCAACGCGCTGCGCGACAAGGTAAGGGCCGCCGCCGCCAAGGTGCATACGGTGTAGTGTCTCCCGCATGAAGGCTGACTAATCTGATGTAATGTCCCACACTTTCTGACTCATTTCCTTTTGATATGAATGCATTAATTTCACCCTCCCTCCTCTCGGCCGACTTCGGCCATCTGGAGCGCGACGTAGAGATGCTCAATTCCAGCAATGCCGACTGGATGCACCTCGATATAATGGACGGCGTCTTTGTGCCCAATATCAGTTTCGGCTTCCCCGTCATCGAGGCCATCTCGCGCGCAGCCCGCAAACCGCTCGACGCTCATCTGATGATCGTGCAACCGGAAAAATTCATCGACCGTCTGAGCGAACTCGGCGCGCATATGATGACCGTTCACCAGGAAGCCTGCCCCCACCTCCACCGTGTGGTGCAGAGCATCCACGATGCGGGCATGATGGCCGGTGTGGCGCTCAATCCCGCTACGCCCGTCGAGATGGTGGAGGATGTGATAGAGGACATCGACCTGGTGCTCGTTATGTCGGTCAATCCGGGCTTCGGCGGCCAGAAGTTTATCCCTCATTCGCTCCGGAAGGTGCGCCGCCTGCGCAGCATGATCGACTCGTGCAGCAGCGGAGCGCTCATCGAGGTGGACGGAGGCGTCAACGCCGATACGGGCCAGCAGCTCATCAACGCCGGCGCCGATGTGCTTGTCGCCGGTTCCGCTGTCTTTAATGCGCCCGACCCCGAAGCCGAGATCGACGCCCTCAAGGCCCTCGAGTAGACGCTCAGAGCGGCGGCGCCGACGATGGACAGCAGGGACGAGCGGCCATTCTCCTACAGCGTGACGGGAGATTATCCCGTCGTGATGCTCCTTGTGCCGCTCATCCTCGGCATCCTCGCCGCCAACAGCCTTTATTCCCTGCTTTCTTCCCGCCTGACGCTCATGGTCATTGTTACCGTGGCGCTGGCGTTGTGTTTCTCGCTTCTGCTGTTGCTACGGCAGGGGAGGGGAATGCTTGTGCTGACGCGCCTCTGCCTCATGGCGACGGCGCTCTCCTTCGGCGCGCTGCTCACGGTGGTGAGCCTGAGGAATGTGCTGGTCGCTTTCCCCGCCGAGAAGGCCGTCTACGGCGGCGTGATAGTGTCAGAGCCCCGTGTGCGCGGCGGCTCAGTCAGAATGCGCGTCATGACGGGCGGCATGTGGGCCGGCGACAGGGCGATGAAGCGCAGCGGGGTAGTGGAGCTCACCACCGTCGCCGACAGCTCGACGAGGAGCCTCGCCGAGGGGGACGCCGTCATCTTCGAGGGCATTGTCCGCGCCCCCGCAAACGCCGGCAATCCCTACGAGACCGACTACGCCTCCTACCTCATCCACCACGGTGTGGGCGGCACGGCCTTCGTCTATCCCGACGCCCTGAAGCGGGCCTCCGCAGCCGAGAGCGTGCGGCTCAGGGAGCGCTGTCTCGGCGCGGGCTACCGTGCGCGGCTCTGGGGCGACCATGTGCGGATGCGGCTCATGGATGTCTACCGCTCCGTGGGGCTCACGGGCGGCGGGCTCGCCCTCGTCGCCGCCATGACCATCGGGTCGAAGGATCTGCTCACCCCCGCGACGCGCAGCCTGTTCTCCGAGGCCGGCGTGAGCCATGTGCTGGCGCTCTCGGGCCTGCACCTGAGCATCATCTTCGCCATCCTGGAGCTCCTCCTGGCCGGCGGTATGCGTACGGGCCGCAGGGCGCGCATCGCGCAGGTGGTGATCATCGCCTTCGTGTGGACCTTCGCGCTGGTGGCGGGCCTCCCCATGTCGCTGGTGCGGGCCTCCGTGATGTACACCATCATGGCGCTCTGCCTCATGACGGGCCGCGGCTACAGTTCGCTCACTGCGCTCTCCCTCGCCGCCTTCGTCATCCTGCTCCTCTCCCCGCTGGCGCTCTACGACGTGGGTTTCCAGCTCTCCTTCCTCTCCGTCTTCGCCATCATCACGCTCTATCCTGTCATCGCCCCCACCTTCGTCACCCACGGCACCTTTATCGGCCGCCTCTGGGGCGCCATGGCCGTGTCCATCGCCGCGCAGGCCGCCACAGCGCCGCTTGTGGCCTATTACTTCCACAACTTCCCCCTCTACTTCATCCTCTCCAACCTTCTCATCGTCCCCCTCTCGGCCGTCGTGACCGCCGGCGGATTGTTGTTGCTCCTCATCTCGCCCATCGCACCGCTCGCCTCGCTCCTCGCCGCCCTCCTCGGCGGCGTGCTGAGCCTCATGCAGCGCATCCTCTCCTTTATCGCCGCCCTGCCGATGTCCTCCCTTACGCTCTATCCCACAGAGCGCGTTGTCCTGCTGCTCTACGCGGCCTTTGCCTTCGTCGTGACGGCGGCGCTCCTCCGTCGCCGCAGCCTGCTCATGCCGGCCATCGCGCTCCTTGTGGCCTCCGCCATTGTCTCCGCCTCCGACCGCCGGGCGGAGAAGCGCTTTGCGGGCGTCTATTTCTATCGCAATATCTCGGCTTCCGTCATCCATTTCATCGAGCCCTCGGGCCAGTCGCTGCTCTATGCGCCGCCGGAGGTCAGCGACACGCTCCTCAGGCGCGCCACAGCGGGCATCGCGCGGCAGTTCTGGCGCCGCTGCCGTCTGCTCCCGCCGCGCCGCCTGCCTGAGACCATGAACGGCGAGGCCATACGCCGCCGCGGCAGCCTCGTCCTCTTCGGCGGGCGATTCTATGTTGTCCTCGACTCCACGACGCCGCGCGATGCCGTCCCCACGCCCCTCAGGGCCGAAGCGCTCTATGTGGCCCGCGGCTACAGGGGCGACTTCAGACCGTGGCTCAAGCAGATCAGGGCCGCTCATGTGCTGCTCGACGCGCGCCTCTCGCCCTGGCAAAGGGCGCGCTGCGTACAGGCCTGCCGCGCTGCGGGCATCCGTCCCGTCGACCTCGCCACAGACCGCGCTCCCGTCTGCCGTTAGCGCCGCCTCCGCAAGTGTGCCCGATTAATAATAGTGGTGCAGGGAAGTGATGACTGGCGTAAGAGGAACGTTGGTGCCGATGTGCGCGGGGCTGACTGGCTTTCCCGATTTGCGCGACGCATTATATATGCGTAGTTGCGGCCCGTGGACAGCTCGCAGCCGGAAAGCGCAAAAATGCACGGAGCAGAAAGCGAAAACGGGCGTCAGGAAGCGGCGGAGGAGCGATGGCTGTATTTCCTTCTTCGTGACCTTCAATCTGATAGCTGTAGACGCGGCGTATTTGATAAAGAATTAGTATTTTTGTATCTTCACAATTTCAAAAGACATGCTTTCTCCTATTATAACAGAAGACGAGCTGAAGCTCTGGAACGAGGTGGCGGACCATTGCCACCGCGCCGTGGTGACGGCCCACGCTGCTCCCGACGGCGACGCGGTAGGCTCATCGCTGGCCCTTGCGGGCTATCTGCGCAGTCGCGGCATAGAGGTGAAGGTGGTGCTGCCGGACAGCCTGCCCGAGTTTCTCACCTGGCTGCCTGGCGCAGGCGACATCATTTGCTACGATGTAAGCCCCGACGAGGCCGTGAAGGCCATTGGCGAGGCCGATGTCATCTATTGCACGGACTTCAACAATCTCTCGCGCATCAATGATCTTGCCGACGAGGTGGCGCGCAGCCAGGCGCCGCGGGTGATGATCGACCACCACCTGCCCGACGCCGATCAGGCAGTGCCCATGGGCGAGGTGCTCAAAGTGTGCCGCCCCGACTTCACATCGGCCTCCGAGGTGCTCTTCCATCTGCTGTGGCAGGCAGGTTACTTCTCCGCCATGACGCGCGACGAGGCCGTCTGCATCTACTGCGGCATGATGACCGACACGGGCTGCTTCGCCTACAATTCCGCCCGCCCGGAGGTGTTCTTCGTGGTGAGCGAACTGCTCACGAAGGGCTTCGACCGCGACAAGGTGTACCGCAACGTGTTCTACAACTATTCCAAGCACCGCGTGCGCCTCACGGGCTACATCCTCTACCACAAACTGCATTTCTACAAGCACCTGCGCGCCTGCTACTACACGCTCACGGGCGACGAGATGCGGCGGTTCAGTTTTCAGCGCGGCGACGCCGAGGGTATCGTCAATACGGGCCTCATCGTCAAGGGGATGAAGCTGTCGGTGGCCTTCAGGGAGGATACTGAGAAGGGCGTCATCAGGGTGTCGCTGCGGTCGGTGGACGACTTCCCCTGCAACAAACTGGCGGCGGAGTATTTCGGCGGCGGCGGTCACCTGAACGCCAGCGGCGGCGAGTATCGCGGCACGATGGAGGAGGCCGTGGCCACGCTCAACAAGGCTGTCGAGGCCTACCGCGACCAGTTGCTCTGAGTCATCGCCGCTCCCGACCGCGACGCCGCAGCCGGCAGGAAGAAAAGTAGTGACGCATGAGCGAACCAGATTGATCTCGTATTGAAACGTACTTTTACCCGGACCAATCAGATTGATCTCATATTGAAAATCAAGTACGCCCGGGCAAATTAGATTTATATCGTAATGAAAATCAAGTACGCCCGGGCAAATTAGATTTATATTTTATCGATAACCCCGAATACACCAATCCCCGGAAGCCTGCACAGCTTCCGGGGATTGGTGTTTGTGCGCCGCGCTATTGCAAACGAGCGCCGCGCTATTCACAAACGTGCGCCGTGCTATTCGTAAATGTGCACGCGCTATTAGCGTAACGGCGCCTCGTTATTCACAAACGTCCACGCGTTATTCACATAAGGGCACAAAAAAACCTGTGAGGACAGTGTCCTTACAGGTTTCAATTCTCTGTTGTTCGCAGATTACTTAGCTACGGGAGCAGCAGCGCTATCAGCGGGAGCAGCAGCGCTATCAGTAGCGGCGCTATCAGTAGCAGCGCTGTCTACGCTGTCAACCTGTACAGAATCGCTGTCAGCTGCAGGAGCTGCTTCGTTAGACTTGTTACCGCAGCTTGCGAAAGACATAGCTGCAATTGCTACGAACATGAATACTAACTTTTTCATTTCTTTTTTTTTTAGTAAAACAATCAATTGCTTTTGAAACCGTTGCAAAGGTAAGGACTTTTCTTAATACGGCGTATCTTTTTTTGCCTCTTTTTTTTCTAAATAATTTGGGATTTTCTCTCAATGCGCTGAATCAGAACAAATTGCGCTATAAATTTTTTTTGCTTTTCCGTGAGTAAAACTTATTTCGTAATTTTGTGGGCGGCCAGTTGTGGCTACAATTTGGCACATTATTGGACTAAATGACAGATACAGAGCTATTGAATGGCAAAAAGGCCGTTTTGCGCACGTTGGGCTGCAAGCTCAATTTCGCCGAGACCTCGACGCTTGAGGACAAGTTGCGCGCCAGCGGTGTGAGCATCGTGGAGAGCGGCGGCGCGGACATCTGCGTGGTAAACACGTGCTCCGTGACCGAGACGGCCGACCACAAATGCCGGCAGATAATACACAAGCTCGTCAAGGAGAACCCGGGCGCCTTCGTCATGGTGATGGGATGCTATGTGCAGCTGCAGCCCGGCGAGGTCGCCTCCATCGCGGGCGTCGATCTCGTGGTGGGCATGGAGAGCAAGGGGCGCGCCCTCGAGTTTATCGCCGCGGGGCTGCGCCTCAAGCGCGCCTCGGGCGGCGGCGCACTACATCGCAGCGAGAGCGGAGCCATGAGGGACATCCGCACATTCGTCCCCTCCTGCTCCAGGGGCGACCGCACACGCTACTTCCTCAAGGTGCAGGACGGCTGCGACTATTTCTGCACCTATTGCACCATTCCCTATGCCCGCGGACTAAGCCGCAGCCCGCGGATCTCCTTCCTCGTGGACGAGGCGCGCGCTGTGGCGGCTCAGGGCGGGCGCGAGATAGTGCTCACAGGCGTAAATATCGGCGACTTCGGGCGCGGTACCGACGAGGACCTGCTCTCGCTCCTCCGCGCTCTCGACAACGTGGACGGCATAGAGCGTTACCGCATCTCCTCCATTGAGCCCAATCTGCTCACCTCCGACATCATCCGCTTCTGCGCCGGCTCGCGCCGGTTCATGCCCCACTTCCACATCCCGCTCCAGAGCGGCAGTGACACTGTGCTCCGCCTCATGCACCGCCGCTACGACACCGCCTTTTTCGCCCGCCGCATCGCCGAGGTCTACACCGCTATGCCGGACGCATTCATCGGCATCGACGTGATCGTAGGCACACGCGGCGAGACACCGGAGCTCTTCGATGAGACGCTGAACTTTCTGTCCACGCTTTCCTACGCCCAGCTTCATGTGTTCCCCTACAGCGAGCGGCCCGGCACGCGCGCTCTGAGCATCCCCTACGTTGTCCCGCCCCAGGAGAAGCACCGCCGCGCGCAGCGCCTGATAGCCCTCTCCGAGCAGAAGCGTCAGGAATTCTACGCCCGCTATATCGGCGCCGTCCGTCCCGTGCTCTGGGAGCATGCAGTCCGTGGCGGCCACATCCATGGCTTTACTGACAATTATATACGCGTAGAGATGCCCGAGGAGGCCGCAGGCGATAAGGCGGACAATAAGATTATGAACGTTCGTCTCGGAGATTTCAACGCCGATCACAGCGCACTTAAAGCCCAGATATGAACAAGACCGCAGTTATCATCCTCAATTACAATGGCGCAGAGATGCTGAGGCGTTTTCTGCCTGGTGTGACAGCCTATTCCCCCGACGCCACCGTCTACGTCGCCGACAACGCTTCCACCGACTCCTCGTGCGAGGTGGTCAGAAGCGAGTTTCCCACAGTGCGCCTTATCCAGCTCGAAGAGAACTACGGCTTCGCCGAAGGCTACAACCGCGCCATCGCAAAAGTGGAGGAGGAATATGTGATGCTGCTCAATTCCGATGTTCAGGTGTCGCCCAACTGGCTCGCGCCGCTCGAAGATATGCTCGACCATCACCCCGACGTGGCGGCCTGCCAGCCCAAGATTCTCTCCTATCGTCATATGTCGCGCTTCGAGTATGCCGGCGCCGCGGGCGGGTATATGGACCGCTGGGGCTACACCTTCTGCCGCGGGCGCATCTTCTCGGCCGTGGAGACGGACAGGGGGCAGTATGACACACCGGTCCCCGTCTTCTGGGCCACGGGCGCCGCACTCATGATACGCCGCTCCGACTACGTCAATGCCGGCGGCCTCGACGCGCGCTTCTTCGCCCACATGGAGGAGGTGGACCTGTGCTGGCGGCTCGGCTGCCGCGGCCGTCGGTTGATGTGTGTGCCGCAAAGCTATGTCTTCCACGTCGGCGGCGCCACGCTGAGCAAGGCCAACCCGCAGAAGACATATCTCAACTTCCGCAACAACCTGCTGATGATCTACAAGAACGCACCCGCGGCGCGCCTTCACGGCATGCTGCGCTTCCGCGCCCTCGCCGACACCGCCGCGGCGCTCATGTTCCTGCTCACCGGCCACACCCGCGATGCCGCCGCCGTGATGCGCGCCCGCCGCGACTTCCGCCGCATGCGCCGCACCTTCCTCCCCGAGCGCGAGGTCAACATGCGCCTCTCTGTGACCCTCACGCCGCCGTGCGTCTACAGGCGCAGCATTCTCTACTCCTATTATATAAGGGGCCGTCACCATTTCTCCCAGCTCAAAATGCCATCTCTATGATTCCCGCTCTGTACCTCATCCCCACCAACCTCGGCGAAGCGCCCTACGCACGGCTTTTCCCGCCCTACAACACGGAGGTGATCCTCTCCCTGCGCCACTTCATCGTCGAGGAAGTGCGCACGGCGCGCCGCTTCCTCAAGAGTGTAGACCGCAGCATCGACATCGACGCGCTCACCTTCTATCCCATGGGCAAGCACTCCGACGCCGCCGCTTACAGCACCTACCTTGCGCCGCTCCAAGCCGGCGAATCGGTAGGCATGATCAGCGAAGCGGGCTGTCCCGCCGTTGCCGACCCGGGCGCAGCCGTCGTGGCGATAGCTCAGAGCCGCGGCCTGCGCGTCATCCCCCTCATCGGCCCCTCGTCGATACTGCTGGCGCTGATGGCTTCCGGGATGAACGGGCAGAACTTTGCCTTCTGCGGTTACCTGCCCATCGACGAGACCGAGCGCGTGCGTGCGCTGCGCCGCTACGAGGCCCGCGCCCTGAACGAAGGTCAGACACAGCTGTTCATCGAGACGCCCTACCGCAACGCGCGCTTCATCTCGCTGCTCCTGCGTACACTCCAGCCGCACACACGGCTCTGCATCGCAGCCGGCGTCACCACTCCCGACGAGCACATCGTCACCCGCAGCGTGACCGACTGGCGCAAAGTGAGCCTCCCCGACCTCAGCCACATCCCCGCCATCTACTGCATCGGCCGCTGATCCCCCGCGACGCTTTTTTTTGTTAGCAGCGGCGGTTGTTTGGTTAAATGCACCGCCCCTTTTGCTCGTCTCGATGCTTCCTTAGCCCGATTTTGCTTTACCTGTAGGCCCTGCGGCGTTTCTTTTGAAAAATGCGCCGGTCAGGGCATACTACCGTCTGATTTTTCCCTACGGGAAATGCTTCATAGCAAGCTGTTCTGGAGCATAGAAAAAGGCAGATTTTGACCCTCTGTAAGTGTGTGATTTTCAGTGCTCCGCAGAGGGCCAAAATTATGTTTGAGACGAGAAGAACTACCTCAAACATGTTTTTCCTCATGTCCTATGTAGTTTTTGAGATATGCGGAAGGTTTTTTGAGATGTGTGGGAATGCCTTTTCCAAGAAGCGGGGCAGCGCCAGTTGTTTCGGATGGCAAATATAAATCGGCGGAGTGGGGGATTGAGGATTTCGATACGTGGAAAGCTTGTATCGTTTTGCGCGAGTCTGGCTGGGAATGCGAGACGCGTGCCAAGGTATTGGGCGAATTATAACTGGGAGGGCCGCTGCAGCGCGGGCCGTCCGCCGCATAAGAAAGTGCGCGGCGAAACGCGCGACATACATTTGAGACGTTTTAGCTGGGAGGACCGCTGCCCTCAGCGGTCGCCAGCCGCCGCATAAGAATAACGCGAAGAATACGCGATACTAATTTCCCGCCGCTTAACTGCTCAATATATTTTCCTGGCTCGCTCTTGGCCGCTGAGGGCAGCGGCCCTCCCAGTTATTTCCCGCGCTTGGCATTCTATTTGCCCGCATTAGCGGCCTCTCAAAGGGCGATTTTTGGCCTTCTCTAACTATGTGATTTATAGTGTCCCGCAGAGGGCCAAAATTATGTTTGAGACGTTTTGAAACATCTCAAATGTAGTTTTCCTCATGTCCTATGTAGTTTTTGAGATATGCGGAAGGGTTTTTGAAAAGTGCATACGCGATGTTTCTCAGCAGGACTAAATCCATCCGTATACCCCGCAAGTATACATTCCGAAGGCGGCTACCGATGACTTGGAGGCAGTTTGAGACCGTCGGCAACTACCTTAAATTCAGCCTCTGCGAGGCGGGTAAATTCTACTGCGAGATAAATTTTTTTATCTGCGAGTAGAACGATCGTCTACTACGAGATAAATTTTTTTATCTCGTAGTAGAATTTCTTCTCCTCAGACGAGGATTATTTCTTGTCCCACGAGAATTTATTTTCGTCCGCATGAGAATTCATTCTTGTCCCATCAGAATTTTTTCTGACCGCATCGGAATTTCCTCAGCAGCATGCGGAGCAAGGTCTGCGCGCTGGGGAGGATTGCCCGCGTGCAGGGAATTGGCCCTGCACGCGGGGCGGATTATCCTATGTTATTGGCGGATTGGTCTGAGTTATAGGCGGATTATCCTGAATTATTGGAGAATTATCCTGATTCACTTGATGGCGATCGTCTTCTCGCCCGGCGCTGCGACATCGCTGGCCCGCATCATCTTCCAGAAGAACGCGCCATTGTGCTCCGCCCTGGAGTCGAGCCATATGCTGTTCTCCCGCCCGTTGTCGAAGACGGGCTTCTGCTGCGCCCGGCCCTCCGGGAGGCAGACAAGGAGCGCCAGCAGTGTGATAAGAATGGCTTTATCAGTATGCATCATGATTATTTCCGTTTATTTCTGTCTGGTCTTATAGAATGTATTGTCTCAGATTATCCTTGCCCGGGGGTATCACTCCCGCGCGTCGCGCTTGTCCATGCGGCGCATCACCTTGTGCGAATCGACGTCCTGCACACAGCCCTTGCAATGGTCTATCGCCTCGCAGGCTGCCAGTCCACAGGTCTCGCCGAGGAGCATGTATACCGGTTCCATACGGATAGAGCCGTATGCGACGTGCGAGGCCGAGAGGCAGACGGGAACTATCAGATTGGAGGCCTCCTCGCGGCGGGGCGTGACGGCGCGGTATGAGACAGGGTAGGGGTCGCGTATGTGGCGCTGTACATCGCCCTCGTTCTTCACCATCCCGCCAACGACATACCGCCCGCAGTTGTGCGAGTCCATCGTGTAGTCGGCCATGCCGATGGTGTCGCCCGCGATGGTCTTCTTCAGGCAGTAGTCCTCGGTCATCACGAGCCGCCCTATCATCCTGCGCGACTCCCTGATATAGAGCTGCGGCGTGATGTGATTGCTCTCGGGATACTCGTCCTTCGGCCAGCCCCATGTGGCAAACTCGGCCCTGATCTTCTCAGGTATCCGCTCGTCGGTCCAGAGGAAGTAGAGCAGGCCCAGGGTGTAGTCGAGGTGCTCCCGGAATATGCTGTCCCGCCGCGCGTAGGAGGCTTCGGGGTAGTCCCAGCTGCGGCCTATCATGTCGGTGGAGAATGCGCCGTTGTTGTTCATGTCGCACTTGTGATTGGGCATCGGCGAGAAGGTCATGCAGTCGCGTATGCCCTTCCACGGCTGCTTTTCCTTGAGGCGGATGAGCAGTTCATAGCGCTTCGGGTCGTAGTTGTCCGGTTTGCGGAGCGTCACGGGGATCATATTGTCGGGGTCGTTGGTCAGCGTCAGCCTCAGGTTGTACGACTGGACATGCTTGTCGCCTTCGCCCCTGCGGCCCATCGGTTCGGGCAGTATGCCCCAGAGGAGGCCGCTCGTCGGGTCCCCCTTTACGACATACGGGTCGATGCTGTCGGGAAACTGGTGCTTGTCGAGCATCTGCACGCCGTTGATCGTCTCGCCGTAGAGGCTGTTGGGCTCGCGGCCCACGGTGTAACTGACGCCCGCCCGCGCCATGAGGTCGCCCTCGTAGGAGCAGTCCATGAACACCCGGGCACTGATGCGCAGCCGCTCCGATTGCGGGCTGAGCGCATTCTCCAGCACGATGTCCCTGATGGCGCTGCCGCGCTTCCTGACTCCGACGATGCGGTAGTGATATATGAGGCGGTCTACACGCGATTCCTTCAGGAAGCTCTGGAAGATGGACAGCGCCACCTTGGGCTCGAAGGTAAGCATGAGGCCCTCCTTGCCGTAGTGGGCGGCGACACGCCGGTAGAAACTGCGCGCCATACCGCGGAGCACCTCCTTGGGATGGTAGAGGTCCGTCCAGCCCAGTCCGCCGGCGGTCATTCCCCCGATGCGGCCCCCGGGCTCGATGAGGATGACGCTCTTGCCCTCCTGCGCCGCCGTGCATGCGGCCGTGATGCCCGCAGGTGTGGCCCCGTAGATGCAGATGTCCGCCTTCTCTTTCTTCATTCCCATTGCGCCCGACAGCGGCATGCAGCCGAGCACGATGCCGAGCCCTGCCGCCAGAAGCCTTCCGCTCCATGACCGCCGGCCGAATGTGAAAAAGCCTCCTGATATACGTTTTCCTGAAAGTGTTCTCATGTTATTCTGACTTAACGAGCGTTCTATAGATTTCTGTTGACAGATAAAGCGGGGATCAGCGGTGCTACTGAGTACTTGTGATAGTTCCGTTAACAAATAAGACAATGAAATGCCGCATAACCTCCGGGACAAAGTTACGGAAATTAATTGTCAGAGGAATAAAATCTGTGAAATTTCTGCCTGCGCGGCGGCAAAACGCGCGCAGAAGCCCCCGCGCTTTGCACGCCTGGGAGTATGCCGCCGCCGCGAAAAAGAGAGCGGAGGTGCGGGGCTATGTCTTTGCCGCTGCGGGGCGGCTGCGGGCGGCGCGCTAAGACATCCTTACCGTGCGGCCGCCGTTATCGTCGGCCGTGATCTCCACGCGGGCTGCGTCTTCGGGCAGCAGATCCTCGATAAGCTCGGGCCATTCGATAAAGTTGATGCCTCCGCCGTAGAAGTAATCCTCGTAGCCGAGGTCGTAGACCTCCTCTATCTTCTTGATGCGGTAGAAGTCGAAGTGGAAGATGCTGTCGCCGGTCGTCTCGCTGCGGTATTCGTTTACGATGGCGAAGGAGGGCGAAGTCACTTCCTCCTCCACGCCCAGACGGCGGCAGATGGCGCGGATAAAGGTGGTCTTGCCGGCGCCCATCTTGCCGTAGAAGGCGAATATCTTGCGGCCGTGCATGTTCTCTGTAAACTGCTTCGCGGCCTGGTCTATCATGTCGAGTGAGGGAATCTTTATTTCCATTGTCTCTGTGTTTGTCTTAATCATTAGAAAGTGCGCATCAGTGGCGCTTCGGGGTCAGCGTGACAAGCGGCACGAGCATTTCCTCCATCGAGATGCCGCCGTGCTGGAATGTGCCGGTGTAGTAGCGCACATAATAGTTGTAGTCGTTGGGGTAGGCGAAGAACTTGGAACCGGTGGCGAAGATGTAGCTCGTGGTGAGGTTGGGCGAGGGCAGGAGAGCCTCGGCCGGGCGCCGCACCTCAAAGATGTCCTTGCCGCTCCACTTCAGATTGCGCCCCAGTTTGTAGCGCAGGTTGGTGTTCACCTCGCGGTCGCCCACCACCTTGAGGGGCTGTGTGACACGGATGGAACCGTGGTCGGTGGTCACGACGACGGTGTAATCGGAGTCCGCCAGCAGCCGGAAGAGCTCCTTCATCGAGCTGTGCATAAACCAGGAGAGCGTGATGCTGCGGTAGGCCGCCTCGTCGGAGACCAGTTCGCGCACGGCCTTCTGCTCGGTGCGCGCGTGGGAGAGGATGTCGATAAAGTTTACCACCAGCACATTGAGATCGTTGTTCTCCAGCTGCCGGAGCGTGGGCAGGAGTTTCTCGCCCGAGGGGGAGTCGTTGATCTTGTGGTAGGAGTAGGAATATTTGCGGCGGAAGCGCTTTATCTGTGTGCCGATGAGCTCGCTCTCGCGCAGGTTCTTGCCCTCGTCCTCGTTCTCCTCCACCCAGAGCGACGGGTACATCATGCGTATCTGCTCGGGCATGAGGCCGGAGAAGATGGCGTTGCGGGCGTACTGGGTGGCTGTGGGCAGGATGCTGTAGCAGAGATTCTCCTCGATGTTGAAGTCGGAGCCGAGGCTGCGCGAGATGACGCGCCACTGGTCGTAGCGGAAGTTGTCGAACACTATGAGAAACACCTTCTTTCCCGCGTCGAGCAGGGGGAAGATGGTGCGCTTGAATATGTCGTTGCTCATGAGCGGCCGGGTCTCGGGGGAGTTGACCCATGAGAGGTAGTTGCGCCGGACAAACTTGCCGAAGGCCTGGTCGGCCTCCTCCTTCTGCATGCGCAGCATCTCGTCCATCGCTCCTCCGGTGTCCTGCAGCTCGAGCTCCCAGAAGACCAGTTTGCGATACACCTCTATCCAGTCCGTCGCGGTCATGGAGTCGCTGATCTGCGCGCTGATCTTGGCAAACTCGGCACGGTAGCCGCTCTGCGTCACCTCGTCCACGATCTCGCGCTTGTGGATGTTCTTCTTGAGCGTGAGGAGGATCTGATTGGGGTTGACGGGCTTGATGAGATAGTCGGCTATCTTCTGGCCCACGGCCTGGTCCATGATGTTCTCCTCCTCGCTCTTGGTGACCATCACGACGGGCGTGGCGGGCAGAATCTCCTTGATCTGCGTCAGCACCTCGAGGCCGCTCAGTCCGGGCATGTTCTCGTCGAGCATGATAAGGTCGTAGTCGCCCTCGCGGCACATGTCGAGCGCGTCGCTGCCGTTGGTCGCCGTGTCTACGGTGTATCCCTTGTTTTGCAGAAAGATGATGTGAGCCTTCAGGAGGTCTATCTCATCGTCCACCCAGAGTAGTTTGCCGTTTTGCATAGTTCTGATGTTTATAGCGCCCGTTTTAGATGTCCCTCACTCCGCTCTGCTGCTCTATGTGCCGCTGCAGGCAGCCCACTATCTCGCGGGCGGCGATGGCGGGAGCGCCTGCGGCGCCGAGTTTGTCGATCACGAGCTCATATCCGCGGAGCATTGCGGAGCGCGCCTCGCCGTCGGGGGTGATCTTCTCTATCTCTGCGCGCACGTTGTCGGGCGTCATGTCGCCCGCTACCAGTTCCCTGACCACTTCTTCCCCCGCGATGAGATTGACGAGCGAGATGAAGCGCACCTTGAGCATCGCCTTGCGCAGCACACTGACCATGCGCCCGGCGGGGATGTAGTAGCACACCACCTGCGGCACCCTGAAGAGCGCCGTCTCGAGCGTGGCCGTCCCGCTGGTCACTATGGCCGAGCGGGAGTAGCGCAGGATGGAGTAGGTGCGGCCCGTGAGGAGGCGTACGCTGCCGTCGCGGAGCATGTCCTCGGGGATGTTGCTAAGGTAGACGCTCTCGTCGATGTCGGGCGTGCAGGCCACGAGCAGCAGGTAGCCCTGAGCGGCGAGCCTGCGGGCTGCCTGACAGATGCGCCTCAGGTTGTAGCCTATCTCCTGCCTGCGGCTGCCGGGGAGGATGGCTATGTACGCGCGGTCGGCGGGCAGGCCGGAAGCGGCGGCGAAGTCCTCGCGTGTCTCGGCCAGGTGGCGGCTCTGGAAGTCCTCCACCTCGTCGACGGTCGGGTTGCCCACATAGTGGATCTCCATGCCGTGGCGGCGGTAGTAGTCCGTCTCGAAGGGCAGGATGGAGAAGATCTCGTCGACATAGGCCCTGAGGAGCCTGATGCGGCTCTCCTTCCACGCCCAGACCTTGGGCGGAATGTAGTAGTAGACGGGAATGGTGGTGTGGCGCTTGACAAAGCGCGCTATGTTGAGGTTGAAGCCGGCGTAGTCCACGAGTATCACCACGTCGGGGCGGATGGCGGCTATCTCGTGCTTGCAGCGCGACATGGCCCTGAGGATGGTGCCGGCGTGGAGCGCTACGGTGAGAAAGCCCATGTAGGCGATGTCGCGGTAGTAGCGCAGCATCCGGGCGCCCGCAGCCTCCATCTGTTCGCCGCCGTAGGCGTAGAAGACGGCCTCGCCGTCGTGGGCGCGCAGGGCGTTGATGAGGCCCGCCGCGTGCAGGTCTCCGCTTGCTTCTCCGGCTATCAGGAAATATTTCATTGTCCGATGTTCCAGTGGCTTACCTCCTCCATTAGTTCACGGGAGGAGACGTCGAGCGTGGTGGGCGTCACGGCCACATAGCCTCTCTCCAGCGCGTAGCTGTCCGTGTGGGTATTGTCGGGGTCGGTGTTTGTCCAGTTGCCCGTCAGGAAGTAATAGTCCCCGCGGCCCTCGATGTGCACCTTGCTGAAGTCGTGCAGCCAGCGGCTGTGGCACATGGTGCATATCTTCACGCCGCTGAAGCGGGTGACATTGGGGAAGTTGACATTGAGCAGGGTCAGCTCCGGCATGTCGTGCAGCAGGGCCTTCGCCACGATGTCGGTGACATAGGGCTTAAGGTGAAGCATGTCGGCCTGAGGGTCGGAGTTGCAGAACGAGAAGGCCACCGACCTGACCCTCTGCATGGCGCCCTCTGCGGCCACGCCGAGCGTGCCGGAGTAGTGGACATTGATCGAGGCGTTGTCGCCGTGATTGATGCCGCTCACCACGATGTCGGGGCGGCGGGGCAGTATATGGTCGAAGGCCAGCTTCACACAGTCCACCGGCGTGCCGCTGCATGCGTAGACGCTCAGTCCGGGCTCCTCCTTGATGCGCCTCACGGTGACTGACACCGAGGCGGTGATGGAGCAGGCCGCACCGGAGCGTCCGCTCTCGGGCGCCACTACTATGATGTCGCCCAGCGGTCTGAGCCATTCGGCGAGATAGTTTATGCCGCGCGCTGTGTAACCGTCGTCGTTGGATATGAAAATCAATTTTCGCGAGTCTGCCATGTATTTCTATTTATTCTTTGCAAAGATAATGATTTTTTCCATACCGGCTCCCGTGGCGGCGCGCTCCGTGCCCCGCGGCGGCGTGCGGAGAATGAGTTTTCCGGCTGCTGCGCGGGCGATGGCAGAGGATACAGCTTAATAAGGCCGAATTCCTCCACGCAGGGAGCTGATTTCGCACGCTGCCCGTGATGGAGGGAATGCATATTTGGGTCTTCCGACTTTTGGAGTGATAGATTTAAATTGCTGTCTATCAACATATAGAGCTGTATGTATAAATTATTATATCACTGATAATCAATATAGATCAATTCATGGAAGTTGAAATTTGATTAGATAATAAACTCATCAAAACTATGTATATCTATAATACTATTACATAGTGCATTATACGCATTTTATCCTATACATTAATGTCTATTCCAAATCTCTATCACTCCAAATTCCGGAAGAACCGCATATTTGGCCCCTTATTCATATTGTGGAAGGCTCGTCATGCTCACATATGAAAAACCCTTCCGCATGTGCTGTATCTCACATAGGACATGAGGAAAACTACATTTGAGATGTTTCAAAACATCTCAAATGTAGTTTTGCCCTTTCGGGAGTATTGATTTTCAATATATTGCAAAAGGGGCAAAACCGGCTTCACGAGGGCGCCTTCCACCTTGCGGAAATGCATAAAAAGCTAATAAACGATGAATATTCACTCTGGGGAATGCCTCATTCCGCACGCTGAAAAAACCTCCCGCAAAACGGGATACTCACATAGGACATGAGGAAAACTACATTTGAGATATTTCAAAACGTCTCAAATGTAGTTTTACCCTTCCAGGAGCGCTGATTTTCATACATTTATGAAAAGCGATTTCTGCCCCTGAGGCGCGTGAATAATCTGCATCCCGGAGTGCATATATTCATTTCGGGGGCTGCGGCAGGGCAGCGGCGGGGGAATTTTATGCATTTATTATAAATATGTGTGCGTGCGCCTCGCGCGGGCTTCGGGGCTAACTTTCCCTGACTGAGGCATTCTGCCCACGGCGCAAAGGCTGAGCGCGGAGACGCCTTTTTATATTATTAGCAATAGGGAGCGATGGGGAATGGGATAAAATTATTATTTTTGCATGTTCGGTAGGCCATAGCCTCAAGAGAAGATTATGGGAAAGATAATAGCAATAGCAAATCAGAAGGGCGGAGTAGGCAAGACCACTACGGCCATGAATCTGGCCGCCTCGCTCGCTACGCTCAAAAAGTCCGTTCTGCTGGTCGACGCCGACCCGCAGGCCAATGCCTCTTCCGGTCTCGGTGTTGATATCCGCAAGGTGGACTGCTCCATCTACGAGTGTATCGTGGAGGGAAAAGATATACATGAAGCCATATTCACCACCGACGTCGACGGGCTCGACATCGTGCCCTCGCACATTGACCTCGTGGGCGCAGAGGTGGAGATGATAGGATTTCAGGACCGCGAACGGGTGATGAAAAACCTGCTCGACCCGATGCGCAAGGAGTACGACTTTATCCTCATCGATTGCAGCCCTTCCCTGGGCCTCATCACGGTTAATTCGCTCGTGGCCGCCGACAGCGTGATCATCCCGGTGCAGTGCGAGTACTTCGCGCTCGAGGGTATCAGCAAACTGCTTAACACCATCCGGATTGTCAAATCGAAGCTCAACCCGAACCTCGAGATAGAAGGCTTCCTGCTGACCATGTACGACTCGCGCCTCCGTCTGGCCAACCAGATCTACGACGAGATGCGGCGCCACTTCCAGGAACTGGTGTTCAAGACCGTCATACAGCGCAATGTAAAGCTGAGCGAGGCGCCCTCGCACGGTGTGCCCGCCATTCTGTACGACCCCGCATCGACAGGTGCGCGCGGATATGTGGAGCTGGCACGTGAGGTGCTCTCACGCGAAGGTAAGGACGCCGGAGCTAAGAAGTAAGCAGAGGGGGCGTCCGTTTTATTTATCACAAGATGGCAGTAAAAAAGAAATACTCAGCACTGGGGCGCGGCCTGGATGCCCTCATCTCGACCGATGAGGTAAAGACATCGGGCAGTTCGTCCATCGGAGAGATAGACATCAACCGCATAGCGCCCAACCCCAATCAGCCGCGCCGCGATTTCAGCGACAGCGCTATCGATGAGCTGGCCGACTCGATCAGGGAGCTCGGCATAGTGCAGCCCATCACCCTGCGCAACATGGGCGACGGCACCTATCAGATCATAGCGGGTGAGCGGCGCTGGCGTGCGGCCAAGAGGGCAGGGCTCGAGTCCGTGCCCGCATACATACGCACCGCCGACGACGAGAAGACCATGCAGATGGCTCTCGTGGAGAACATACAGCGCGAGGATCTCAACCCCATCGAGATAGCACTGGCCTACCAGGGTCTTATAGAGCGCTACGGCCTCAAGCAGGAAGAGCTCTCCGAGAAGGTCGGCAAGAAACGCGCCACCGTGGCCAATTATCTCCGCCTGCTCAAACTGCCCGCACAGGTGCAGATGGCGCTCAAGAACAAGGAGATCGACCAGGGCCACGCCCGTGCCCTGCTGGGCCTGCAGAGCGCTGCGCTGCAGCTGCGTGTGTTCGAGGAGATCAAGAGCCGCGGCCTCTCTGTGCGCGCCGTGGAGGAGATGGTCAACAGCCTCAACAGCGGCGAGGATGTCAACAACGCCGGCAAGCGTATCCGCGCCCGTCGCGACAAAGCCAATGTGCAGATTTACGGCGAGATGCAGAAGAAGCTCTCAGAGCACCTCGGCGCCAAAGTCAAGATTACCTGCTCTCCTCAGGGCAAGGGGAAGATTACCATTCCCTTTCGCGGTCAGGAGGAGATGGATCGTATAATAGCCCTCATAGACAAGGCCAGGTGAGGAGTGGGGAGCATATAGTCCGCTGTGGCCGTCTGAGCGCTGCGGGAGCATGGGTGGCGCGGATCGTCGTGCCGCTGCTGCTCCTGACAATGCTGCCGGGCGCAGAAGCCCGCGGGGCGGTGGTGGATGTCTCCGCCGCTGACACCGTGAAGCCTGCTGTTCTCCCCACGGCGAAGGCCGATACGGCGAAAAAGGACGTTAAGGATGTCTTCGCAGCCGTCATGGCCGACTCGGCCAGGGTTGTCTCCGCCGTCGACTCCGTCATGCGCAGCGCCAAAGGCGTCCGCAAGCCCCGGGGCAAGTTTATCCCCGATCCCAAGCGCGCCCTGTGGTTGGCTCTTGTCATCCCGGGCGCCGGACAGATATACAACCGCAAATACTGGAAGCTCCCCATCTTCTACGGCGGCTTTCTGGGCTGTACCTACGCCCTGATGTGGAATCAGCAGATGTACAAGGACTACGCTCAGGCCTACATAGACATCATGGACGATGACCCTCGCACGGCCAGCTACAAGGACATGCTCCCGCCGGGCTATGACATCACAGGCCAGGAGGAGCGGTTTCAGACCGTGTTCAAAAACAAGAAGGACCGTTACCGCCGCTGGCGCGACTATGCGGCGTTCTCCTTTGTCGGTGTCTATATCCTCTCGGTCATAGATGCGTATGTCGACGCCCAGCTCTCGGTCTTTGATATCTCCAAGGACCTGAGCCTTAATGTCAATCCCACGGTGATTACAGTTCACCAGCAGCGCCCGTCCTCAGCAGTGGGCATAGGATGCGGCTTCAACTTCTAAAGTGTGATTATGAAGAAACTGATAATAACTTCCCTTATGATGCTCTCGCTCTCTACGGTGAGCGCACAAAACGATATTACCGTACACGACGACAGCATCGGCCACGACGAGGAGATAGAGCTCCCCGAGGCCATGGGGCTCGATATCGACACACTGCTGAGGCAGTGGAACGCGGAGCAGTACCTCCTGACGGACACCGACTGCCGCAACCAGGACGTCAATCCCGTCTTTCCCGACAGTATATTCATCGACCGTCTCTCGCGCATGCCGTGCGTCATGGAGATGCCCTACAACACCGTCGTGCGCAAGCTCATCGACCAGTACACCGGCCGCCTGCGCCACTCCGTGAGCTATATGCTGGGCGCGGCAAACTTCTACATGCCGATATTCGAGGAGGCCCTCTCGCTCTACAACCTGCCCCTCGAGCTCAAGTACCTGCCCATCATCGAGAGCGCCCTCGACCCGATGGCCACAAGCCGCAAGGGAGCCGTGGGCCTCTGGCAGTTTATGCTCAAGACCGGCAAACGCTACAATCTGACCGTCAACAGCCTCGTCGACGAGCGCCGCGACCCCATTAAGGCCACTCTCGCCGCTGCCGAATATCTGAGCGATCTCTACAAGCTCTATGGTGACTGGAATCTGGTCATCGCCGCCTACAACTGCGGGCCTACGCAGATCAACAAGGCCATACACCGCGCCGGCGGAGAGCGCGACTACTGGAAGATCTACCCTTACCTGCCCAAGGAGACGCGCGGCTATGTTCCCGCTTTCATAGCTGCCAACTACGTCATGAATTACTACTGCGAGCACAACATCTGCCCGATGCGCGCCCGCCTGCCCGAGGTCAGCGATACCATTACCGTGGTGCGCGATCTCAGCCTCCAGCAGGTCGCCACGCTTTGCAATGTCCCCGAGGCCCGGCTCCATGCGCTCAATCCGCAGTATAAGACCGACCTTGTGCCCGGCAGCTCCGGCGAATGCGTGCTCCGCCTCCCCTCCGAGGCCGCCCTCAAGTTTATCGACCTGGGCGACTCGATCTACAGCATAGCCGCCGGCGACGCAACGGCCAAGCGCAAGACCGTCGAGGTCGACGAGCAGAGCCAGGAGCCGACCATTACATCGCGCCGCAGCTACTCGTCGCGCCGCTCTTCGTCGCGCCGCAGTCGCCCCCGCCGCAGCCGTTCCCGCTCCTCAAAGAGCGTCACCATCCAGAGCGGCCAGACCCTCTCCGAGATAGCTGAGAAACATCATACCACCGTCGCCAAGCTCAAAAAGCTCAACAAAATCAGCGGCTCGAGCATCCGCGCCGGCAAGAAACTGCGTGTCAAATAAACCATCCGCAACGTGAACAACGAAACTCCCGATCCCGTAAAGGACGAGCAGATGATCAACGCCGCTTTCCGGCACCTGCTCGACACTTACCTCGCCTCCAACCATCGCAAGAAGGTCGAGGTAATCACCAAGGCCTTCAACTTTGCCAAGAAGGCCCACAGCGGTGTGAGAAGGCTCTCGGGTGAACCGTATATCATGCACCCCATCGCCGTGGCGCAGATAGTGTGCGAGGAGATAGGCCTCGGCTCCACCTCCATATGCGCCGCCCTGCTGCACGACGTGGAGGAGGACACCGACTATACCAACGAGGACATCGCCAACCTCTTCGGCCCCAAGGTGGCCAACATCGTGGAGGGCCTCACCAAGATCAGCGGCGGCATCTTCGGCGAGAGAGCGTCGCTCCAGGCCGAGACATTCAAGAAGCTCCTGCTCACGATGAGCGACGATATCCGTGTCATCCTCATCAAGATCGCCGACCGCCTGCACAACATGCGCACCCTCAGCTCCATGCTCCCCAGCAAGCAGTACAAGATCGCCGGCGAGACGCTCTACATCTATGCGCCGCTGGCCGACCGCCTCGGCCTCAACAAGATCAAGAACGAGCTCGAGGACCTGAGCTTCCACTACGAGCATCCGCAGGAGTACGAGGAGATCAAGGCCAAGCTCGCCGGCACACAGGCCGAGCGCCAGACCATCTTCGACGAGTTCACCGCCCCCATCCGTCAGGAGCTCGACAAGACCAAGCTCAAGTATCACATCCTGGCCCGCGTCAAGACGCCTTATTCTATATGGCAGAAGATGCAGAACAAGCATATCACCTTCGAGGAGATATACGACATCCTGGCCATCCGTATCGTGTTCGAGCCCAGCAGTCCCGAAGAGGAGGTCAACGAATGCTTTAACATCTATGTCGCTCTCTGCCGCATCTACAAGCCGCAGCCCGACCGCCTGCGCGACTGGATCTCCCACCCCAAGGCCAACGGCTATCAGGCGCTCCATGTGACGCTCATGAGCAACAGAGGTGAGTGGATCGAAGTGCAGATACGCTCCAAGCGCATGGACGATATCGACGAGCAGGGCGTGGCCGCCCACTGGAAGTACAAGTCGCCTGGCACCGATTACAGCGATGACGAGCTCTCCAAGTGGCTTCACACCATCAAGGAGATCCTCGACGACCCGCAGCCCGATACCCTCGATTTCCTCGACACCATCAAGCTCAATCTCTTTGCCAACGAGATACTCATCTTCACCCCCAAGGGCGAGATCAAGACCATGCCCGCCGGCTCCACAGCCCTCGACTTCGCATTCTCCATCCACTCCTTCCTCGGCAGCCACTGCATCGGCGCCAAGGTGAACCACAAGCTCGTGCCCCTGAGCCACAAACTGCAGTCGGGCGACCAAGTGGAGATCCTCACCTCCCGCTCGCAGCACGTGCAGCCCGACTGGATCCAGTACGCCAACACTGCTAAGGCCAAGAGCAAGATTCGTGCACTGCTCCGCCGCGACGAGCGCGAGAAGCGCGCCCAGGGCGAGGAGATACTCCGGCATTTCCTTCAGGAGAAAGAGATCGAGATGAGCAGCGCCGTGGTCGACAAGCTCTGCCGCTTCCACGAGATACCCTCGCGCGACGGTCTGCTGCTGGCCATCGGCGAGAAGAGCATCACCCTTACCGATGCCGACGCCGCCTTCATTCAGGGCCGCCAGAAGAAGGTCTCCTCCTGGAAAAAGTTTATCCCCTTCATCGGCAACAAGACCAAGGAAACCGATGACACCGACATCAAGAAGATGTTCGTCGAGGGCATCGATCGCAAGAAGACGTTCATCCTCAACGAGGACAGCATCAAGCTCTGCAAGATAGCCGACTGCTGCCACCCCATCCCCGGCGATGACGCGATGGGCTACATCGACCCCTCCAACGAGTTTATCATCCACCGCCGCGACTGCCCCATCGCCGAGAAGCTCAAGAGCAACTACGGCAACCGCGTCGTGGCCGTCGAATGGCAGATGCACCACATCAACGTCTACCCGGCCACCATCTACGTCAAGGGCATCGATGTGCAGGGCATACTCATGGCCATCAGCGAGGTCATCTACAAGAAGCTCGACCTCGACATCAAGAGCCTCAATGTAACCACCGATGCGGGCATCTTCGAGAGCAAGATCACCATCAACCTCCACGACACCGTCGACGTCAAGAACATCTGCTCGGCTCTGCTCGGTATAAAAGGCATTGTCAAGGCCGTGAGAATCAACTGACCCCGCCCGCCGTCGCCCGCCCGCTCCGTAGCGCCCGCCGCGACTATTCTTTAACATTCCCCGTTCGTTATTTTTGCCGGCAAGTTAAGTGCCCAATTCGCCGCGCCTGTTACCGGGGCCTTTGAACTTATTGACAAATTCGCCGCGCTTGTTACAAAGGCCGTTGGTCTTATTGCCAAATTCGCCGCGCTTATTTTAGCGGATTTCGTACAATTACCCAGCAGTCTGAGCATTTATAAGATTCCGCATGCATATTAATAAGGCCTCCTCTGCGGCCGCCCGCCGCGTGGGCAAAGCAGCCAAGAGATGAGCGAAAAGACATTGCGCGAAGTTAAATGGGAGTGCGAAAAGTTCGCCAAGACATTGCGCGAGAAATAACTGGGAGGGCCGCTGCCCTCAGCGGCCGCCTGCCGCATAAGAAGGTGCGCGGCGAAAAGCGCGATAAGGCTTTGGGCGAAGTTAGTTGGGAGAACGAAAAGAGCGATATACATTTGGGACGCTTTAGTTGCGCGGCCCGTCTGCAGCGCGGCCGTCTGTCGCTAAAGTAACAGCGCGAAGAAATGCGCGATACGAATTCCCCGTCGCTTAGCCGTACATTAGATTTCCTGGCTCGCGCCCGGACTGCGCTACAGCGGCTTCCCCCGCTATTTTGCCGCGCACAGCCATCTCCTCGCACGCATTCGCAGCGCCCCAAAAGGGCGGTTTTTGGCCCTTTGTAACTATATGAAAATCAGTGTTCCGCAGAGGGCCAAAATTATGTTTGAGATGAGGGAAAACATCTCAAACATGTTTTTCCTCATCTCAAATGTAGTTTTCGGAGTATGCGGAAGGTTTTTTTGAAGTGTAGGGAATGCCTTTTCAAATAATGGGGAAAAGGGTGGTCGTTTCGGATAGCGAAGTTATATCGGCGGAGCAGGGGATTGAGGACATATATATGTGGAAAGCTTGTATCGTTTTGCGCGAAACCAGACAGGGAACACGAGACGCGGCCAAGGCTTTGGGCGAAGTTAGCTGGGAATACGAGACGTGGCCAATACTTTGCGCGAAGTTAGCTGGGAGGGCCGCTGCCTCAGCGGCCCTCCGCCGCACGAGCAAGTGCGAGGCGTATCGCGCGATACTAACTTTACGTCGCTTAGTCACTCATTAGATTTTCCTGGCTCGCTCTTGGCCGCAGCAGTGCCGCTCGCTTCGCCACCGCGAAAGAAATATAATGGTATGATGAGCTGTACGCCTCTCTGTCTATCGTGAGTCGCTTGCATCCCGAATAACTTCGTGCTTTGCCTTATTGGGCATGCGGCCGCTGAGGGCAGCGGCCCTCCCAGCCAGCGCCGCGCAAAACAAACTTTCCATCGATGCGATTTTCGGCCTCTGCGAGGCGGGTAAATTCTACTGCGAGATAAATTATTTTATCTGCGAGTAGAACGATCGTCTACTACGAGATAAATTTTTTTATCTGCGAGTAGAATTTTTCCTGCTCCCACGGGAACTTTTTCTGCTCTCACGATGACTTTGTCTTGTCCCGCGGGAACTCCGTCCTGACCGCGGAGAATCTTCCATGGATACCGGGGACTCCGACCTGAATGCGGAATAATATTCCTTTACTATAGTGAACTCCGTCCGGACTACTAAGGAATCCTTCTTTAATACAGAAAACCTTGCCGCGGCTATTTGAGGTGCTGGATGACGAAGATGCGTTTGCCGCGGCGGCTCTTGGCGATCTCCGCGGGGTACTCGAAGCGGATGGTCAGGTGCTTGCTGCCGAATTCGCGCCGCAGTTCCTCTTCGTCCGCCTCCGAGAACCCGGTGTCGCGTATTATTCTCATCACCACGACGCCTTTTTCGCTCTGCTCCATCTGCCATGAAGCCATGCGGTCGAAGGCGCGGTAATGATTGAGCCCGGCGACGAATACCTTCTGTCCGTCGGCGCCTATGAGGTAGTCGCCGGTGCGGCCCTGCAGACGGCTTATGAGGATGGCGCCGTCCTCGCGCCGGCCCTGGTAGACGGCATAGTCTCCCGTAGCATAGCGTATGAACGGTAGCCCGCGATTGTGAAATCCCGTGACGAATATCTCGCCCTTCTCGCCGATGCCGACGGGGCGGAGCGTTTCTTCGTCCAGCACTTCCGTATATCCGTACAGCGGCGAGACGGTGAGGCATGTCTCATGCTCCTGTCGCCAGGCGAAGATGCCCGCCTCGGTCTGGCCGTACTGCTCCCATATCGGGCAGGAGAGAAACTGCCGGATGGTGTGGTAGTCGCGGTCGGTGAAATTCTCCGACGTGACGTAGACGGCCGTCAGAGGGAATGTGAGCCTGAGCCCGCGGCGCATGGCTGAGGCCGCGAGCTCCGCCAGCGCGGAGGGGTAGGAGACGAGGATGGCTGGGCGTATCCTGTTGAGGGCCTCGATGTAATAGTTCACCGTCTCGTCGTTGATGTGGAAGCAGGAGAACACGTATTTGCCGTAGGGGAAGTTGGCGCGCGTGTCGGAGTAGTACCGGTGCTGCCTGAGGTCCTCGTCGCTCGGCGTGAAACCGCCGATGGCCGCCATGGGGCGGTCGAAACGCCAGCCCATGCGCCTGCGGAGGTAGTATTGGTGGACCGCCTCAAACTTGAGGGGCGAGTGGAGCATCGGGAAGTAGAGCGGCGAGCCCGAACTGCCGCCTGTGCTGATGCGCGGGCTCTTCTTGGAGTCGGTCTCATCGCTGAATATGCGCTCGCCCTCGCGCCGGATGATGGCCTTGTCGAGCACGGGCAGGCTGTGGAGCACCTCGATGGCGTTCGCCGCCGTGATCCTGTTCCACGGTTTGAGAAGCCCGCCGAAATAGCGGCTGTGCTGCCGGGCGTAGTTGAGGATAATGGCCGTCTGCCGCCTCTGAAACAATTCGGCCCGCCCTGTGCGGGCGAAGTGGAAGATGTAACGGTAGCAGGCGTAGGTGTACAGGAAATTGAGCAGCTCGGAGAGCGGGCTGTGCGACAGAGTGGTTTTTAGCTTTCTTGTTATTGACATAGAAAATAAGGTCCGGAGCGTTCAGGATCAGGTTAACGGATGCCGTCTTTCAGGCGGAGCGCGCGGGCAAAAGTCCAGCGGTGGCTCTCGCATTGGAGGTTGTTGAGCATGTGTACGGCGCGGCAGCGTCCGCGCAGGAAGCGCACGATGGACTTGAGGATGTGGCCGTCGGGATGTATGTATCCGCCCATGCTGCAGAGCTTGTAGTAGTCCGCCAGATGGCGGAGGCACATCTCGTTCACGCGCCCGATGTACCCGTCCCCGGAGAGCAGCGACTGGAGATGGGAGAGCATCTTCTGCCAGTCGGTCTCCGGCATGAGGCTCAGGCGGAAGTTGTCGCAAATGGTGCCGCGGAGAGCGAAGGAGAGGCCCTCGCGGGTCATGGTGAGGCTGACGCACTCGCCCGTGTGGCCCCAGCGCGTGGCGGCGATGCCGGCGGGGAAGCAGAAGTTGCCCAGGCTGTAGAAGATGGGCTTGCCGTGCCACAGTTCGTAGCCCTGCGGTGTGTGGGTGTGGCCTCCGATGACCGCGTCGCAGCCCGTATCGATGAAGCGGCGGTAGACATCGCGCCACTCGGGCAGCGGCAGCAGTTCCCCCTCGAGCCCCGCGTGGGCCACGAGTATCACGAAGTCGGCCTTTCGCCGCGCCTCGCTGACGGCATCGGTTAGCAGCGGGTGGAGAAGCCAAGCGCATCCCGTGTCCCCGCTCTGTGTCCAGAGGTCGTGGATGATGCCAAACTGGAGTTCCGTGGCGCTCAGGAGGGCGACCGTGATGCCGTTCTTCGAGAGGTAGAGCGGCGCGAAGGCCCCGCTTCCGCGGCCCAGCCCGAAGCACTGTCCGCCCTTCGCCAGCAGTTCCCCGGTGTGCAGGGCCGGCTCGGCGCCGTAGTCCATGATGTGATTGTTGGCCAGAGGAAATACATTGAAGCCCGCGCGATGGAGCAGTGCGGGGCAGGCCGCATCCTGCGAGAGCGACGGACCGGACTTGGGCGCGGGCGCAGCGTCGGAGGCGACGGGCGCCTCAAAGTTGACAGCGCAATAGTCCGCCCCGGCGAGCAGCGCAGTGAGCGCGCTGTCCATCTCCACCGCCGCGGCGCGGGGCGCGATGAAGTCGCCGACGAAGTGGATGGTAATGCCGTTGTCCGTGATGTCTGTGCTCATGTCTCTCAGTGTTGCGGTTTCGCTTCTCATGCAAAGGTAGTACCTATGGATAATATGGATAATATTAATGCTTTATGGCAGGCTGTGCAACATGTGCTCCATTGAAATGACTTTTAAAGAGAGTTTACTATGGTCGGGCTATCTTTCTTTGCTCCGTCATATTCTTTATTATTGATCTTGTGACAAGTCTTTAGTATATGTTGTCCCTCTTCCACAGCAGTAGATGTGCATCTAAAAGTTCTCTGTTGATTTTATGCGCCAATGTGTCGCGGGCGTCGAAGAAATTAAAGAACATCGATAGGTCCTCCTCGGGCACATAGTCGGCAATAGTGTTTCGGCCGAAGCCGTGTGTGCCTTTAGTCGTCTTTACCCTTGTGATACGGCGGTCGTCGGTGCTTGCGAGCGTATGAAAGTCTCCCACATTTTTGTGCATGATGGCATTGGTGATATCATAGAAGCTGTCGTTCCAGTCTTTGTTCATGTAAACATCGTTGTGATGATAGAACAGAAACAGCTGAAGCGCAGCATCGAATAAGACTTTTGCTTCAGAGGAGAAATTGAACTGCGAAAGAAATCTCCTGAAGTCGAACGGCTCTTCTGCCTGCTGGCTGAACAGGTCATCTTCTGCACTTTTTGCTGGGAACAATACGTTCAGATCGTTGATGCTACAGCCCAGCTCCTCGGCATTGAATGGCATAATGTAGTTTTTGTGCCCTTTGTTGCTAAAGAGAAGTCCTTTGTAAAACAAAGAAAACATGACAGCATCGCTGAATAGCATCTCAGGAATCTCGGCCATAGTACCACGGTAGGTGAGGTTGCTGGTCTCGAAATATTTGCCATGGGTATTGAAGTTAATCCCCTTCAGCAGCAAGCAATACTTCAGATTGCCGGTAGTGACGCACCTATCGGAATCAGTCCTATTGCTCAATACGAGACAATAGTTCTGATTGGTCCATTGTCCGAGAACCATTCCCTGCTGATGATTCTTTATTTCCTTCTCTATTCCCTTAATAAGATTCGGCCGCATATTGTCATAGGTATACGTGCCAGCATATACCAGCTTGTTGTCTTTCTTATCTTTCTCATAGCGTTCGGCTTTGATGTATTTCCCGTCTAGAAGTTCACCCTGGCTGCGGTCGAAGATAACCAAAGACACGGCCCACTCTGAAAGTCTGAATGTATCTTTTGCATTTGAAAAGACATGGGCAACGACATGGTACTGAGAATTTACGAAATGTCTCACAGTATCGCGGAGGAAGAACTCAGTCTTGCAGTAATACACGATAACGTCCGGCTGCAGGGACAATACTTTGTCGAAAAACTCTATTGCAAGGTCGTTGCTATAGCCTCTTTGCCTCGTGTAGGGAGGGTTCATGATTACCATTAGCTTGCGTCCTTCTCGATGGGCTATGTCGGAGATGTCAAGCATCTCACCGCGATATTTCCATTTCGGCTGTTCCTTGCTGCGCAAGTAGTCATACCGGATGGAGTTTTCAAAGCCTTTTATCTGGCAAATATCAACGTCTGTTTTCTCTAAGGTAGAGAGGTAACAGTATGGCTTATACTCCTTGCCAAACTGATTTTCCAGATTGCCTACACCTGCGCAGGGATCGCATACTATGTAGTCGTTAAGATTGTAATGGTGCTGTGCAAGTAGTTGGTTTTGCAGATTGACAAAGCAGGTAGGAGTATATTCTCCGCCCGTGTCTCTCCGGTATTTTTCTGTGTACAGCTCAGCGCTATGCTCGAGGATGTTAAGGTATTGCTGCTGTTCCGGCGGACGTTTGTACTTTCGCCAGAAGGCTTCGTAGCCTTCAGCATTTTGTATGGCATGGATGATATAGTTGTCATACACGATGCGAATCTTTCCCGCGTAGCGTTCTAGTTCATACTTGCTCAGGTTAGTGCCCTCACGCAGCAATGGCAGTCCTGTGCCTTGCTCTACTTCAGTCTGTATTGGGCCGAAAAGTGTAGGCTCTGATATGATAGTTTTTGTCCGCAGTTCATACTTGGTACCGTTGAGAATATCTGTGAGGAACAAGTTGATGAGCTCCTGTTCATCTTCCTCTTTTCTGACGAAGTGAATGGTATTTTTCCACTGGTTGTAGACTACGTTGAAGTTGCGGTCCGTTATTTCTATCTGAGTGCCTTCGCCGTTGTGCAGAGTCTTGTAGATGTCGCGTATCTCATTGTCGGTAAAGGTGGTAATCTTACCGCGAATCCGGTCGTTTATGCGATCGATGGCATCCGGCGACGGATTGCTGGCTGTCTCGGCGTCCCAGTTGATGTCGTTGTTATACATCACCGAGTTGTCAGAGCAGTCGATGATTTCTATCTTGTCATGTCCCGACTCGTTGCGGTAGGCCAGTGCTACGCGGTCGAGGATATGAGTTTGCTTCTTGTTTGTGATAATAGTCTGAGCCAGAGCCTGACGTCGGGCCTGCTCGCCGCGAAGCTCGTATTTAAACTCTATATACAGCAGGTTTTGGCCGCGCTTGCCTTTGAGCACGACGTCAACGCAGTTTACTTCCTGTTCCCACGTTGATTTGCCAAAATATTTGTCACAGAATTTCTTCTGATAGTTTTTCTCCTCGCTGCTCATATGCGTATTGTCGTGATTACCTTTGTTATTAAATCATTGACAAAGGTACGAATAATATAAGAATCATAATATTGTAGCGTCACTTTTCCAATAGAAGAATAATAGGCTGTGGGAACGAATAGCTTTTCAGATCTTTCATTAGTATGACCATTCGCCGCATTGGAAAAATGGTGTGGCATGAGAGAGAGATAATAAGGTGTATGGGGGAAAGCTGCAAAGGACATGATAGATGCTATCTACCTTGTGCCTTTGCCCAAGTGGGGAGCGGTGATAAGCAGAGCGCTGTTTCATATGATGGAGTCGATGGGCAGCGTCATTCTCCCGAGGGGCATCATCGCGTTGATGAGGCAGACGGCATCGTACAGCGGCAAGTCTGCCGGCGTGATGTTCGCCTCGCGGAGCAGCCCGCAGGCGAGGAGGCTCTCGCGCATTGTGCCGCGTAGCAGGGGCGTGGCGGGCGTGTACCATTGCCCGCGGGAGCGGAAGGCGAGGTTGCTGTAGGAGGTGTCGGTGATGAGAGCGCGCCTCACGATGATCACCTCGTCGGCGTCGCCGCGGAGCGCGAGCAGCGCCTCGAGAGCGCGGCGGTCAGCGGCCTTGTAGGTGTAGTCGATGTCGCGGGCCTCCACGAGGCGCAGCCGCCTGATGCGCCGCATGACGTAGGGCTCGCTCTTCACGCCCGTTATGCCGCTCATGTCATAGTCGATGTGCACCTTTAAGATGCCCTGCGGGGCTGGGCTGCGCAGAGCGGGGATGTCCGCGAGCACGGGCATCGGGCCGCGGTGGCCGAAGTGGAGGAGCGTGCGCTCCATGCGTGCCTGATGGAGGGCGAGGTGCTGCGGCGCCCCGCCTTCTGTTCTGATGGTCTCAATCCAGCGGTACATAAGTCTTGTCTATTATTTCCTGATATTCCCTGTCGCAGTCGCTCTGAGCGGTGATGCCTCCGCCGGCCTTGTAGAAGAGCTGCCCGCCGTCCTGTTCCAGAAAGCGGATGAGCACGCAGCTGTCGAGACTGCCGCGCTGAAAGATGCCGGCCACGCCTGTGTAGTAGCCGCGGTCGTAGCCTTCGGCCCGGCGGAGCATATCGACGGTCCGCTGCTTGGGGGCGCCGGTGACGGAGCCTGCGGGAAGCATCGAGGCGAGGCAGGAGCCCAGGAGGGCAGGCCAGTCGGCGGGCAGGTCGCCGCAGATCTCTGTGCTGCTCTCCAGCAGCGCCCCGCCTCTCGTGGCTATGCGCTCCATGTAGCGGTAGCGAAGGACGCGGACATTTGTGGCGAAGCGGCTCAGGTCGTTGCGTATGAGGTCGGTGATGGTGGCGTGCTCGGCGCTCTCCTTCGGGTCGTTTCTCAGCAGGCTCTCAGCGCCCGGGATGGAGGCGTCGATGGTGCCCTTCATGGGGTAGCTGAAGATTCGGCCGCTCTCGATGCGCACGAAGGTCTCCGGCGAGAAGCACACGAAGCGGTGGGGCAGCAGCAGACGGTAGCGCGCATGGCTGCGGAGGAAGATGTCGCGCAGGCTGAGGTTACAGTCTACCGGGATGCGGCATGTCAGATTGGCCAGGTAGCTGTTGCCCGCGCGCATGGCCGATTGTACGACGGCGAAGCGCCGCGCGTAGTCCTCGCGCGACGGGGGATGGGGCTGCCAGCGAAGCGGAGAGCGGTCAGCGGGAGCCATACCGGCGACATTATCGGCGTTGGGGAAGGCGTAGAGCAGAGCCTCCGGCCGCAGGTCCTCCAGACGCTCCACACTCCAGCGCTCGCCGCTGTAATCGACGAGGAAGAAGAAGGGTATGTCTGCCGCGGCCCAGGAACTAAGACGCCTGACGGCCTCGCCACGAGAGATGACGGGAAGCTCCTCATGGGCATGGCAATCGTGAGAGAGATGAGATGTTGTGTGTATCATATCATAAATGTCCGGCTGTGGCAGGGCGTCCCGCCGCGGACAATAAAAATCTCCCGCACGTCGATTGGGCGGTGCGGGAGAATGATGTCATTTATCCTGATTGACTTAGTTTGCGGCGGGAGCCTGCTCTGCGGCGTTGGGGATGATGAGCTTGTAGCCTTTGCCGTGGATGTTGATAATCTCCACATCGGGGTCGGGACGCAGGTGCTTGCGCAGCTTAGTGATGTAGACATCCATGCTACGGGCGTTGAAGTAGTTGTCGTCCACCCAGATGGTCTTGAGCGCGAGGTCTCTCTGCAGGATCTCGTTGGCGTGCTCGCAGAGAAGCTTGAGGAGGTCGCACTCCTTGGTGGTGAGCTTGGTGATGTCATCGCCGAGCTTGAGCGTCTGCTTCTGGGTGTCGAAGAAGAATTTGCCTATCTGATAGCTGGTCTGCTCAGTGGTCTTCTTGCCGTGCACACGCCTCAGGATGGCCTCAATACGGAATACGAGCTCCTCCATGGAGAACGGTTTGGTGACATAGTCGTCGCCGCCGATCTTGAAGCCGTTGATGATGTCGGCCTTGAGGGTCTTGGCCGTGAGGAAGAGTATGGGCACGTCGGTGTTGATCTGACGGATGTCCTTGGCCAGCGTGAAGCCGTCCTTCTTGGGCATCATAACGTCGAGCACACAGAGGTCGAATTTGTTCTTCATAAACGAACGGAATCCTGCTTCTCCGTCCTGGCATAATTCTGTATCGTATCCTTTAGCCTGCAGATACTCGCGCAGGAGCATTCCTAAGTTCTCGTCGTCCTCGCAGAGGAGAATGTGAATCTGTTCTTCCATTGTTTAGTTAGTTTTTATGGTTGGTAATGTTATTACAAAGTTGGTACCCTGCCCGTAGATGCTCTCGGCGTGGATGCTGCCGTGGTGGATGCCGACGATCGACTTGACATAGGCCAGGCCGAGGCCGAAGCCCTTGACGTCGTGGCGGTTGCCGGTGTGCACACGGTAGAAGCGTTCGAATATCTTGTGCAGGTCTTCCTTCTTGATGCCGATGCCGTTGTCCTCGATGCTCAGGATGATATGCTCGCCGTCGTTCTTGGTGGCTATCTCGAGCCTGAGGGGCACTTCCTCCCTGCGATACTTGAGCGCATTGTCTAGGAGGTTGAATATGACATTGGTCAGGTGGGTCTGGTCGCCGTGGATCATGCTGTTCTCGGCCCGGAGGTCGGTGATGAGCGTGCCGCCGACGTTCTTGACCTTGATCTGATAGGTGTGCACCACGTCCTCGATGATCTTAGTAAGGTCAATGTCGCGCATGTTGTAGCGCGCCTTGCCATGCTCGTAGAGCGACACTTGCAGCACCTTGTCCACCTGGAAGCGCAGGCGCTTGGTCTCATCGCTTATCACACCGCTGAGGTGCTTGTACATCTTCTCGTTTTTGCCCACGCTCGGATCGTTGAGCATCTGGGCAGCGAGAGATATGGTCGAGATGGGTGTCTTGAACTCGTGGGTCATGTTGTTGATAAAGTCGTTCTTCATCTCGGTATACTTCCGCTGGCGGATGACCAGAATGATGATGACTATGTACATCAGCAGCAGGAATATCGTGAAGATGAGGGCCGGCACGATGAACCGTATGCTCTGGAATATGTAGCGGTCCATGTCGGGGAAGTGGAGCTTGATGATGGTCATGTTGTCCGGCGCATCGTTGGGGAAGAGTATCCTCGCCACAGCGTGCTCCTCGCCCTTGGGGTCGTAGTCCTCACAGCGGTATATCTCCTTGCCGTTATGGTCCAGCAGACGGAAGTGGTAGGGGATGTTGATGCCGTTGTTGGCCAGTTCGAAGCGCAGCGTGCGGTCGAGATCGCGGAAGCTGATGCGCTGCCGGATGGGCTTGCTGCTCGACTCAGAGAGCAGCATGTAGACCACCCTGTTGAGCTCGTTGTACTGGTAGACGTATCTCTTCTTGATGACGTCCTGCATGTCTCGCGAGACATCGTTGCGCGGGAAGGGCGGCTGGCGCAGTATGGCCTCGGGCACTTTCTCGCTCTCGTTGCCTCCGCCGGGCATCGGCTTGAGCAGCGGATAGAGCATCTCCTGATCCATGGCCCCCTTGCCGGAGGGAGCTTTGCGCATGCGCGGCATGGTGTCGCGCTTCTCTATCGTGCTGTCGTTGGTGATATATTGTCTGGCGTCGTTGATAAGGCCGCGGCGTGTCTCCTCAAACTCGAGGGTGTGCGACACACGCGTGATGCTCCTGTTAACGGATTCGATAAACTGCTCGCGCCTCATGTCGATCACTACGCGCAGGTAACTGAGCTGTAGTATGAACAGTATGACGAAGCAAATGCCCATCAACACTGAAACGATGATTATCGATGACTTTTTCATACCGCAAAATTATTATTTGTCTTTCCTTTACCAAGATTTATCATTTGTTTTTCTTTCGATATTTAACTAAATTGGCTATTCCGTCGATTTTAATTGTTCCGATATTAATTATAAGCTCCATTTTTCCCGCTTTCTGCACAAAGAAATAGTTAAATGCAAAAAAGTCTCCTAACTTAATTTTATCCATCTCCGCCCGGACGGCCGTGCTGTCGGACAAGTCTGTGCGGATGACGCTCCCGCCGCCGGCGCACAATATTTCCCCTTAGCGCGCATCGCTTCGTATGCTTCCCGTGATGTGTGAGAGAGGCAAAATTCACTTCGCGGGATGCACCATTTCCGCACACCCGAAAAAACTTTCCGCATACCATGATACTCACATAGGACCTGAGGAAAACTACATTTGAGGTAGTTCAAAACGTCTCAAATGTAGTTTTGGCCTTCCGGGAGCGCTTATTTTCAGATAGTTACAAGCGATGATTTTCGCCATTTCCGGCGATGGATTATGGCCTCTCCAAAGGCGTAATATTCATCATCGGGATGACCGCCCGCCTCGCATATTCTTGCTCCTCCGGTCACATGACGGCGGGAATAGGGCGGATTAATGCAAGGCTGCTTTACGAAATTCCGCCCTGCGGCGCCGAAAATGCATACCTCTTGCTAAATAATGCCTTAATCGACAGCAAATATCAGGGCGAAAGTGTTTTTGCTAATTTGAAAATCTGTAATTTTGTAGAGAACTATACATATAATATAAATATTCGCAGAAATGGTACAATTGGATTGGTCAAATCTGAAGTTCGGTTATATCCCGACAAATTATAATGTACGCTGCTATTACCGCAATGGCAAATGGGGCGAGATAGAGGTGTCCTCTGAGACCACCATTAACATCCATATGGCCGCCACGTGTCTGCACTACGGTCAGGAGGCTTTTGAGGGCCTCAAGGCGCATGGTTGCAAGGACGGCAAGGTGAGAATATTCCGCATGCGTGCCAATGCAGAGCGCCTGCAGAGCACATGCCGCGGCATACTGATGCCCGAAGTGCCGACGGAGCTCTTCGAGGAGATGGTGACTAAGGTCGTGAAGCTCAACCGCGAGTTTGTGCCGCCCTACGGTCACGACGCATCGCTCTATATCCGCCCGCTGCTCATCGGTACGAGCGCTCAGGTGGGTGTGCATCCCGCCAGCGAATATCTGTTCATCATCTTCGTCACGCCGGTAGGCCCGTATTTCAAGGGCGGCTTCGCAAGTTCCAACTACGTCATCATCCGCGAGTACGACCGCGCCGCTCCGCTCGGCACAGGACGCTACAAGGTGGGCGGCAACTATGCCGCTTCGCTCGCGGCCAACAAGATCGCCCACGACAAGGGCTACTCCTGCGAGTTCTACCTCGACGCCAAGGAGAAGAAATACATCGACGAGTGTGGCGCAGCCAACTTCTTCGGCATCAAGAACAACACCTACATCACGCCGAAGTCATCGTCCGTGCTGCCCTCCATCACCAACAACAGTCTCCAGCAGATAGCCCGCGACATGGGCATGAAGGTGGAGGTGCGCCCCATCCCCGAGGAGGAGCTCAGCACCTTCGAGGAGGCCGGAGCCTGCGGCACAGCTGCCGTCATCAGTCCTATCGAGAAGATCGACGACCTCGAGAACGGCAAGAGCTACGTCATAAGCAAGGACGGCAAGCCCGGACCCTGGAGCACGAAGCTCTACAATCACCTCCGCAAGATACAGCTCGGAGAAGAGCCCGATGTGCACAACTGGGTCACGGTGCTCGACTAAGCGCCCGGCTATCCGCATGCATCCACCGTATATTCATCAATTACCCCCTATAATATGAAAAGAATATCAGAACTCAAGAACGCAGCACTTGCCTCCCTGAAAGGACAATGGGAAAACGCGGTGCTCACATTCCTTGTCTATTACGTCATCGTTGGCGGAGGCAATATCCTGCTCTACATATCGGGATGGTTCTTGGATGGTAACGCAGACGGAGATACCTTAACAGGTCAGCTCCTTGTCGATGTGTACAGCTTGCTCGCCGTGCCGTTGGCTTGGGGATTGAGTTGCTATTATCTGCGCATCATGCGCCGAGGCGACAAAGTGAATGTCGGCAACATCTTCAGCGGCTACTCCCAATTCGGTCGCATATTCCTGACCTTGCTGCTCAAGGCCGTGTACATCTTCCTTTGGTCGCTGCTGCTCTTCGTGCCGGGCATTGTCAAGAGCTTGTCTTATGCCATGACCGAGTTTGTGCTGGCAGACAATCCGGAGCTCAAGTACAACGGCGCCATAGAGCGCAGTATGAAGCTCATGAGAGGACACAAGTGGCAGTTCTTCGTGCTTTGCCTCAGCTTTATCGGCTGGATCCTGCTCTGCATCCTGACCTTCGGTATCGGATTCCTTTGGCTCGGCCCGTACTTCCAGACTACTATGGCTGCCTTCTACGAAGACCTGCTGGCAGAGGAAGCGGCCGAGATAAGTCCGGAGCCTGTCGCCGACGCTCTCTGAAAGGCCTCGGTATCCATCGATACCCAAGTCTCTGTACTCTCGGCACTTGAGTCTCGATGCCCTCGGCATCAATCCTATATCGGCTGCGTCGTAATGGAGTTTTACGGCGCAGCTTCGTTTTCTCTCTTCCGCCTGCGATATCCGCGTATTGTAGCCGATACCGTCTCGCCGGATATTCCCTCCTGCCGCGAGGGTGATATTTACGGCTTATGCACGCCGGAGTGTGAGGACAAATGATTAACTTTGCCAAGCCCGAGGGCGGCCTTAAAAGCGCAGGGTATGTTAAAATGACAGCGCAGGGCATGCGATGGCGACGGGCAAGTTAAAATAATAGCGATGGGCAAGAACAAACTCTCCAAATTTGCTGACATGAAGACATATCCCAATGTCTTCGAGTATCCATTTCACCGTCTCGCGACGGAGGGCTGCCCGCTGGTGGGCTCCTGGAGCTGCGAGGCCTTCGGCAATGATCATCCCATCACGCTCGAACTGGGCTGCGGCAGGGGAGAGTATGCTCTGGAGCTGGCCCGCCGTCACCCCGAGCGCAACTATATCGGCGTGGACATCAAGGGCGCGCGTATGTGGACCGGTGCGACGGCGGCGCTGAGGGACGGCGTGAGGAACGTGGCATTCCTGCGCGCGGAGATAGAGCAGATAGACCGCCTCTTCGCGCCCGACGAGGTAGATGAGATATGGCTCACGTTCAGCGACCCGCAGATGAAGCGCGCGCAGAAGCGCATGACCTCCACCTACTTCCTCAGCCGCTACCGCAGGATAATGCCGGACGGCGGCGTCATCAGGGTCAAGACCGACAGCCGGTTCCTCTTCACCTACACGCGCTATGTCGTGGAGCGCAATCATCTGCCGCTGCTCGCCATCTCGGAGGACATCTACGCTCCGGGCGCAGGCGTAGCGGCCGAGGTGACGGACATACAGACCTACTATGAGCAGCAGTGGCTCGAGCGCGGCATAAGCATCAAATACATCGCCTTCGCCCTGCCCGCTGACGGCGATCTCACCGAGCCCGACGTGGAGATACCGCTCGACTCCTACCGCAGCTATCACCGCCAGAAGCGTTCGTCGCTTGAAACTTCGAAATAAATACCTATTATATATAATGACTATCTATCCCAAACTTATCATAGACGCCCTCTCGCAGGTGCGCTACCCCGGTACGAAGAAGAATATCGTCGAGTCGGGCATGGTGGAGGACAATATCCGCATCGACGGCAACAAGGTGTCCTTCACGATCAAGTTTCCCCATGAGACCGACCCGTTTGCCCGCTCGGTGGTCCGCGCGGCCGAGGCTTCGATCAAGACATATGTCAGCAAGGACATCGAGGTGAACATCACGGTGGCCCGCGCCGAGGAGCCAAAGAAGAGCGAACCGATACTGCCGAACATCAAGAACATCATAGCCGTCTCCTCGGGCAAGGGCGGCGTGGGCAAGAGCACCGTGGCGGCCAATCTGGCCGTGGCGCTCGCCACCAAGGGCCTCCGTGTGGGCCTGCTCGACGCCGATATCTTCGGCCCCTCGATGCCCAAGATGTTCCACCTGGAGGGCTTCCAGCCTTTCGGCGAGACAGTGGGCGACAAGCAGCTCATCATCCCCGCCGAGAAGTACAACGTCAAGATGCTCTCCATCGGCTTTTTTGTCAACCCCGACACCGCCACGCTCTGGAGGGGAGCCATGGCGAGCAACGCCCTCAGGCAACTTATCTTCGAGGCCGACTGGGGCGACCTGGACTACTTCATCCTCGATACGCCTCCCGGCACGAGCGACATTCATCTCACGCTCCTCCAGTCCGTGCCCGTGACGGGAGCCGTGATAGTCAGTACACCGCAGCAGGTGGCTCTGGCCGATGCGCGCAAGGGTATTGACATGTATCAGAACGACAAGGTCAATGTGCCGATACTCGGGCTGGTGGAGAACATGTCTTGGTTTACGCCCGCGGAGCTCCCGGAGAACAAGTACTACATCTTCGGGCGCGGCGGCGTGAAGCGGCTGGCCGAGGAGATGAAGGTGCCCCTGCTGGGCGAGATACCGCTCGTGCAGTCAGTCTGCGAGAGCGGCGACGAGGGCATCCCGGCGGTCATCGATACCGACTCTGTGGCCGGACGGGCCTTTGCCGCTCTGGCCGACCGCCTCGTCGAGGCCACTGACAAGCGCAATCGCGAGTTGCCGCCCACGGTGCCCGTCGGTGTGAGATAAGACAGGGGGATTACAATAAAGTTTTCTGAAACAGCACTGCGTTGGCAAATTCTCCCCGCGGCAGTGCCAGCCAGTCGGTGAGTATGCAGCAGTCACGGTAACCGGCCTTGCGGAACAGGCGCAGGGAGGCCGTGTTGCTCTCGGCGGCTACGGCGTAGAGCGTGTGCATGAGGAGCTGCCGGTAGGCGTACTCCTCGAGCAGCGAGAGTATCTCGGTGCCGTAGCCGATGTGCTGGTAATCGGGAAAGACGAGGATGCCTATTTCGGCCCGCATGTTGCGCGGGTCGAAATTGCTCAGGTCGACAAACGCCACGGACGTCTCCGTCTTTTTCTCTGCCGCCACGAGGCGCAGCTGGCCGTCCTTGTAGATGTCGCCCGTGGTATCCTCGATGAAGCGGCGCAGAAAATAGCGCGAGTAGGGGACATTGGTGTTTGTGCTGTCCCAGAATCCGGTATAGTTCTCTATCTTGGCCATTTCGGCCAGATCTTCGGGCTCGAGAGCCCTGAGGAATAATTTCTCTCCGCTCAGCAGCATCAGAAAAATCGTTTGTATTTTATATATAGGTGCAGAAGCCCGTGGATGTGTTTGAGCGCCATGGGCGAAAGGAGTTTGCGGCGCGTGATGCGCTGGCAGTGGTGACGGATGGTATACTCGGGGAGGTAGACGAGATGGTAGCCCGCGGTCCGCACACGCAGGCAGAAGTCGGCGTCCTCGGGGCCGTAGAATATTTTCTCGTCGAGCTCGCCGGCCTTCTCGTAGGCCTCTCGCCTGATCATCTGGCAGGCGCCGATGAGATACTCGGGTTCGAAACGGTGCTGCATCCTCTCGATGCCGTAAGCGTAGCGGTAGCCGTGGCGGTGCAGCAGGCTCCTCACCTTCTCTCCTATGCCTGGGTAGGGCTTGCAGCTCTCCTGCACGAGGCCGTCTGCGTCCACCAGCCGGCAGCCTGCGATGCCCACTTCGGGGTGAGCGTCCATATATTCCATCATTCCCCGGGCAGTCTCCTCGGTGGGCTCTGTGTCGTTGTCCAGTATCCAGAGATAATCGCCCTTGGCCCGCTCGAGAGCGCGGTTGCGGGCGTAGGCCACGCCGCGGTTGTATCCCAATTCTATCAGATGGATGTCGGGGTAGTGCTCCCGCATGTACTCCGTCGTGCCGTCGCTGCTGCCGTTGTCCACCACGATGATCTCGGCGTCAGGCTGCGAGAGCAGGAAACCGAGCGAGCGGAGGCAGAGAGACAGGAAGCGCTTGCCATTCCAGGTGATGAGAATGATGGATAGTCGCATGTTTCTTTATCCGAATAGTTTTATCTTGAGCGCCCTCAGCGCGGAGAAGAATTCGCCCGAGGAGTGGAACCGCCGGAGCTGCGAGAACACGAACGAGGGCGAGAGGAAGTAGCGCAGGTTGGCGTAGAAGAGTATCCTCTCCATCTCGCGGGCCGAGAGGTTGGGGTAGCTGACGATGGAGCTGCGCTGCACATCGGTCGGCACATAGTCGCCCGTCGTGATCCAGCCGTTCTGGCGCGCGAGTTTGTAGAACTCGGTGCCGGGGAAGGGCGAGACGATGTTGAACATTATCTGGTCCACCTTGAGCTGGCGCGCCCTGCGGATGGTGTCCCGGAGCTTCTCCCGTGTCTCGAGCGGCGAGGTGCCGATGAGGATGTTGAGCTTGACGGGGACGTTGTATTTCTTCAGCAGCCCGATGGCCTTGTAGATCTGCTCCCGTGTGATGCCTTTCTTGATGTAGCGGAGTATCTCGTCGTCAAACGATTCCACGCCGAGGTCCACATAGCGGCATCCCGAATTGCCCAGCATTTCCGCCACCGGTTCGGTTATCTCGTCCACCCTTGCCTGACAGCCCCAGGCCAGATGGAGGCGGCGCAGCGCATCCGTGAGTCCGCGTGTGCGCCCTTCGCCCCAGAGGAAATTGTCGTCCATAAATCCGACGGCTTTGTAGCCCTCGGCGGCGAGCTGCTCGAGCTCGCGGGTCACATTCTCCACCGAGCGGAAGGACACGGGCGGTTTGCGGCCATTATCGCGGCGGTATTCTATCTCGCGGGCAAAGGTCAGGGAGCTCGGCACGCAGTAGATACACTTGAACGGGCACTGGCGCGAGGTCAGCACTGGCGTGTAGGGCGTAAGCTTGAGCTTCGGGTTGTGATAACGGCGGTCGCCCAGCAGATGACGGGCGGGAAACGGCAGAATGTCGAGGTCCTTGATAAGGGCGTGCGGCCTGTTGTTGACCACGTCCCCGCCGCGCAGAAACGAGATGCCGTCCGTAGCCTGCCAGCTGTCCTTCTCTCCGCTGTAGAACGCTTCGAGGAGCTCCCTCAGGGCCAGGTCGGGCTCGCCGCGCACTATGATGACGCGGTCGTGGCAGAGACATTTGTTGATATAATAGGTGGGGCCGGGGCCGAGTAGCAGACAGTAGGCTTCGGGCCTCAGGGAGTGGATGGTCTCTATGGCGTGGATGTCGTTCTCCACCGAGAGATTGACAGTCCATATGGAATAGAAGTCGCTGTCGTCGTTCCTGATAAACTGGCAGAAGTCGTCCTTCTCGTAGGTAAAGTCGTGGTAAGCCACCTCGAAGTGGTCGGAAGCCTCGATATAGGCCGCCGTAGTCAATTCATAGATATTGGGCGTCGGATATACTACATGTGTACACCCCGAACTTCTCTCGGCAGGGCGTTGTCCCTTGAGAGGAGGAGGTATCAGAAAGGTTATTTTCAGTTTTTCCACAATGTTGTCCGTCTTTTATATGTTATGGCCGCTCCTGAGGATGGCCGTCGTGGGCTACTTCTTTCCTTCGCTCAGGTCATCTCTGATATGTTTCCGGGAAGGGATAAAGAGAAGCGATGTCACTATACATATTAACGCGCAGAAGCCTCCGATATTATTAACGGTAGCATAATAAGCCCACAAATCGAAGATGGTAACGATGGCGAAGGATACGATGCGTGTGCCCCATAGCATGCGGTAGCGGGCCACCCTTTCGGGGAAGCTCAGCGAGAGATGGCGTGTCAGCATGTTGCCGAAGACCTTGATGGAGAGCGGGACAATGAGCAGTGTGAGCATGATGCACACGGTGTTGATGACATACGCGGCGGTCGCGTTGCCCGCCATAAATCCCTTGGCCAGCGGCTGCGACTCGTAGACCAGCGCAAAGAGTGCCGCCGTCAGGATATATCCCGCGTAGAGCAGCGAGAATTCTATCGACAGCCGTTTGATGGTGTTCTCTTCGTTGTTTTGCATTTGTATCAGTTGTTAAAGTCGGTACGATTGATGATGGAGCGGCCCAGCGTGACCTCGTCGGCATATTCCAGTTCGTCGCCCACGGCCACGCCGCGCGAGATGACTGTGAGCCTGACGCCCGTGCCGGCCAGACGCCGCGAGATGTAGAAATTGGTCGTGTCTCCCTCCATCGTGGGGCTCATGGCGAGGATCACCTCCCTGATGCCGCCGGCCTTCACCCGCTCCACGAGCGACTCGATCTCTATGTCGCCCGGGCCGATGCCCTCCACCGGAGAGATGATGCCGCCCAGCACATGATAGAGCCCGTTGTACTGCTGCGTGTTCTCGATGGCCATGACGTCCTGCACATTCTCCACCACGCAGATCGTCGTGCTGTCGCGGCGCGGATTGGCGCAGATGTCGCAGACGTCCGTGTCGGAGATGTTGTGGCATATCCTGCAATACTTCACCTCGTGGCGCAGCGTCGTGATGGCCTCCGCCAGGCGGTCGCTCACCTCTGTGTCGCTGCGCAGCAGAAACAGCACGAGGCGCAGGGCCGTCTTGCGTCCTATGCCCGGCAGTCGCGAGAATTCCTCTACGGCCTTGCCGAGGAGCTTGGAGGGGTATTGTTGTTCCATTTCCTAAGGTGCGCGGGGCGGAGAGCGCCGCCGGCATTTATTAATATGTAATGCAAAGTTAAGAAAACTCGCGGGAAATTCCTAACTTTGCAAATATTAATGAGACAAACCCCATGATGGAAAAGGCGCCGTACCCCCGCAGAAGCAAATATGAGATAGTCACCTCCGAGTTTGTTATGAGCAACACGGACATAGCGCGCTGCCCCTCGGACGGCCGCCCCGAATACGCCTTCATAGGGCGCAGCAACGTGGGCAAGAGCAGCCTCATCAATATGCTCTGCGGCCGCAAAAAACTGGCCCTTACCTCGGCACGCCCGGGCAAGACGATGCTCATCAATCACTTCATCATCAACGGCAAATGGTATATCGTCGACCTCCCCGGCTACGGCTACGCGCGGCGCTCCAAGAGCGATGTGGCGCGCCTTAAAGAGATGATCGACTCCTACGTCTACGGCCGCACCGCGCTCACCTGCCTCTTCGTGCTGGTGGACAGCCGTGTGCCGCCCCAGCCTGTGGACCTGGAGTTCATCAACTCTCTCGGCGAGCACGGCGTCCCCGTGGCCATCGTCTTTACCAAGGCCGACAAGGCCGGCGACAAGGCTACGCGCCGCAATATCGACGATTTTCTCGCAGCCCTCTCCGAGCATTGGGAAGAGCTTCCGCCCGTGTTCGTGACCTCCGCCCTGAGAAAGACGGGCCGCGAGGAGCTCCTGAAATACATACATTCAGTCAACGTCTCGATAGCACAGGAAAAATCACAAAACTCGAAATCATGACCATCAAGGAAAAGCGCGCCGCGGGCGAGTACTACGCCCCCAGTGAGTCGGCCGAACTGCGGGAGGAATACCTCCGCGCCGCAGACCTCCTCTTTCGCTACAACAATATTCCCTTCAGCGATACCGCCGCGCGCACCGCATTGCTGCGCGAGCTGCTCGGCTCCATGCAGGACGACTGCCGCATACTCTCGCCTTTCCACTGCGACTTCGGTTACAACATCCACATAGGGCGCCGGTTCTTCGCCAACACGGGGCTCGTGATCCTCGACACGGCGAGCGTGGAGATCGGCGACGATGTGCTCATCGGCCCGCAGGTGGGCCTCTATGCCGCCTATCATCCCGTCGACGTGGAGCGCCGCGCCGCAGGCCTGGAAGCCGCCGCCCCCATCAGAATTTGCGACAAGGTGTGGATAGGCGGCCATGTCTCCGTCCTCCCGGGCGTAACGATAGGCGAGGGAAGCGTCATCGGCGCCGGCAGTGTTGTGATCCATGACATCCCGCCACGTAAGGTGGCCTACGGCAATCCCTGCCGCGTGGTGCGGGATATATAGCCGGCGTAGTGCGCGATATGCTCTATTTGATTATTTGATGAAAAATCTTTAACTTTGCCGTGACTGTAACTAACAAAGAATATTTTGCCATGAAGAGATTTGTAACGATTTCGGCCATTCTGCTGGCCGCTCTCACGACTTTGCCCGCAGCGGCAGGCCGGAGGGCAGAGCACGTAGTGTTTATCGGATTGGACGGCTGGGGAGCCTATAGCGTACCCAAGGCCGCTGACATTCCCAACATCCGCTTCCTCATGCAGAGCGGCGCCTATACGCTGCACAAGCGCAGCGTGTTCCCTACCGCCAGCGCCATCAACTGGGCCTCGATGTGGAACGGCTGCCCTACGGAGATACACGGCTATTCGGAGTGGAACAGTCGCAAGCCTACGACGCCGCTGCCGGAGAATGCAGCCAACGCACGCGGGCTTATCCCTACGGTCTTCTCACTCCTTCGCGAGCAATCTCCAAAGGCCGTAACCGCTTGGGTAGGCTGGTGGGACGTGATAGGTGACCTTATCGATACCGCCTGCATCAACTATAAATACATCGTTCACGACAGCGAGGCCAACATCAGCGGCGCCACGAAGCACACCTGCGACATGATACTGCGTCATAAGCCCACGCTCACCTTTGTCTCCTACGACGAGCCCGATGCCGTGGGCCATCAGATAGGCCACGACACGCCGGCCTACTACGACACGCTCAGCGTGCTGGACAGGCATATCGGACAGATAATCCAGGCTACCAGGGACGCCGGCATCTATGACAATACCATATTTATTATTACTGCCGACCACGGAGGAGTGGGCAAGGGTCACGGCGGACGCTCGCTTTTGGAGTACGAGACGCCTTTCATCATCTCCGGCAAGGGCGTCAGGCCCCTGGGCCCGTTCAAGGAGAGCATGATGCAGTATGACGTAGCGGCCACCACCGCCTACATTTTCGGCCTCAAGACGCCGCAGGTATGGGTGGGCCGCCCCATGAAGCAAGTGTTCAAATGATAACAGTTTTGTAATTTCCTCTCCCTAACTTTGCACTCAAATACAGTATATATATTATGCGTAAAAGATTTTTTCTGTTTGTAGCGGTCGTTGCCGCATTTGTGATGGCCGCGGCTGCGCCCAAGGCCAAGTATGTATTCTTTTTCATCGGTGACGGAATGGGCGTCAACCAAGTGAACGGTACCGAGACGTATCTCGGCGCACTGAAGGGCAGGATAGGCATAGAGCCGCTCTGCTTCCCGAGCTTTCCCAATAGCGCTTTTGTCAACACTCAGTCTGCCACCAACGGCGTGACCGACAGTGCGGCGGGAGGTACGGCCCTCGCTACCGGCAATAAGACTAAGAACGGCGCTCTGGGCGTATTGAAAGACCTCACCACGCGTGTCAAGAGCATCGCCGAGGAGGCGCGCGACGAGGGATATGCCGTCGGCATTTCGACCACGGTATCCGTGGACCACGCCACGCCCGGCGCATTCTATGCCCATGTCAAGAACCGCAACATGTACCACGAGATAGGTCTGCAGTTGATTGACTCCAAGTTTGACTTCTTTGCCGGCTCCGAGTTTCTCCAGCCCAACAAGAACGGAGAGGACCTCTACGAGCTGTGCCGCAAGGGCGGCTATACCATAGCCCGCGGCCTCAAGGATTTCGAGGCCAAGAAGACCGGCGCCGACAGGATAATCCTCTTCCAGACGCCCGAGGCGGCACGCATCAATACCTCTTGCCTGCCCTATAAGCTGGACCGCAAGGCCGACGACCTCACGCTCCGGCAGATAGCCGAGAGCGGTATCGACTACCTGATGAACCGCCACAAGAAGGGCTTCTTCTTTATGCTTGAGGGCGGCAAGATAGACTGGGGATGCCACTCCAATGACGCCGCAGCCGCATTCAACGAGATTATCGATATGGACGCGGCTGTCAAGGTGGCCTACGAATTCTATAAGAAGCATCCCAAGGAGACGCTCATCGTCATCTCGGCCGACCATGAGACCGGAGGCCTGGCCCTGGGCCGTGGTCCGTACGAGCTGCACCTCGACCGCTTGCAGTATCAGCGCAATACCGCCGCCATATTCTCCGTGCGCGCCGACTCGCTCTTTAAGAGCAAAGGTGCCGACAATGTGACGTGGGACGACATGAAAGCCCTGCTCACCGACGGATTCGGATTCTGGAGCCATGTGAATATAAGCGCAGATCAAGAGAACCGTCTGAAAGCCTCCTTCGAGGCTACCAAGGCCGGCGCAGCGCGTCAGAAGAACGAATATGACAGCACCAACGGCATCTCGACTACCGCCAAGAAGGTGATGGACGAGTGCGCGCTGGTAGGCTGGCAGAGCGGAGGACACTCCGACGGTTACGTACCTGTCTTCGCGATAGGTGCAGGCGCCGAGCAATATCACGGACGCATCGACAATACGCTTATCCCCAAGTATATGGCCAAGGCTATGGGGATAAACTTTAAATAATCGAAATAACATCTTTTCTATTGAGGGACACAGAGGGGCTCGCAATGCCGCTGAACGCATTGCGGGCCCTACTTATTGCCGCGCTCTGCCATTCGCTTCCCACGCGCTGCGAGCGCGTCCCGATGGCGGAAATTCTCATGCGGACGAAAAATAATTCTCATGCGGACGAAAAATAATTCTCATGCGACAAGAATTAATTCTCGTGGGGTGAGAAAAATCCTCGTGGGAGGAGGAAAAATTCTACTACGAGATAAAAATTTTTATCTCGTAGTAGACGATCGTTCTGCTCGCAGAAGAAAAAATTTATCTGCGAGTAGAATTTGCCCGTCTCGCAGGGACTTAAAATCATATAGTTGATAAGGGGTGTTATGCGGGGAAAATAACAGGGAGGGCCGCGGCCCTCCCTGTTAACGCCGCGCAATCGATACAAGCTTTTCACTTATCGAAGTTCTCACACCCCTGTGCCGCCGGGATAAATTTGCTGTCCGAAACATTAGCCTTTTCCCCATTATTTGAAAAGGCATTCCCCACACTTCAAAAAACCGTCCCGCATGCTGGGATACTCACATAGGACATGAGGAAAACTACATTTGAGATAGTTCTGCTCGTCTCAAATGTAGTTTTGGTCTTCTGGGAGCGCTGATTTACACATACTTACGAAGGGCCAAAAACGGCCCTCTGCGCACGCCTCTCCCGCCCGTCTGAACTTCGCGCATAGTGACCCGGTGCTGGCGTTCCCGCGCCCTAAGATTTGCAGGCTGCCGCCGGATATTATTCAGATAATATTCGCCGCAGGCGCGGAGTATTGGCCGTTCCACTTAATATAAATGCCGTCGCAGCGCAAATTAATCCTCGTTCCGTGGGGGCAAACACGCGGAAAATAGTAAATTTGCATAAATCTATTTTGCTTTACAACATGAAACATTTCTTTCTAATCTTACTCTCTGTCCTGGGCCTCGGCCTCGGCAGCGCGGAGGGCGCGAGCATCATCACCGTGCCCGTCACTCCGGCGCCCAATCAGTGGATGGTCTTCCGCAAGACGATAGACGTGGCGGGCGACCCGTCGGACAACACGCTACGCATCGCCGCCGACTCGAAGTACTGGCTCTACGTCAACGGCCAGCGCGAGGTCTACGAAGGCCAGCTCAAGCGCGGGCCCAACCCTAAGGACACCTACATCGACTATGTCCACCTCCGCCACCTCAAGAAGGGCAGCAACACCATCGCCGTGCTGGTATGGTACTACGGCAAGCATGGCTTCAGCCACCGCAACTCGAATACCGGCGGCCTCTACTTTGACCTCGCGGTAGGCAAGCGTCACTACGGAAGCGACAAGAGCTGGAAGGCTGCGCTCCATCCCGCTTATTATACTCCAGCGGGCGATGTCCCCAACTTCCGCCTGCCCGAGTCGAACATTGGCTTTGACGCCCGCAAGGACATCCCCGACTATTTCTCACCGTCATTCAACGACTCCGCATGGGGCGATGCCGTCGAGACAACGCCCGAGAAGGCCGACTGGAACAAGTTCTACCGCCGCGAGATACCGCAGTGGAAGGATTACGGCATCAAGAGCTATCCCTCAGAGCGCCGCGAGGGCGACAAGGTGATCTGCGCCCTGCCGTACAACTGCCAGTTTACTCCCGTTCTCACGGTCAAGGCCCCTTCGGGCAAGGTCATCGACGTGCGCACGGACTGCTACCACACCGGCGGACCGGGCGGCGAACCTAACGTGCACGCCGAGTATGTCACCCGCGATGGAGAGCAGACCTATGAGAGTCTCGGCTGGATGAACGGCCACGAGGCCATATACACCGTGCCTGCCGGCGTGGAAGTCGTATCGCTGGGCTATCGCGAGACGGGCTACGACTGCGCTTTTGCAGGCAGTTTCCTTTGCGACAATCAGGACCTAAATACTCTTTGGAAGAAATCGCAGCGCACCCTCTATGTCACCATGCGCGACAATTATATGGACTGCCCCGACCGCGAACGCGGACAGTGGATAGGTGATGTGTCGAATGAGATGGTAGAGACATTCTACGCCCTTTCGCCTTCGGCCAACCTGCTCACGCGCAAATGCGCCAGGGAGTTTGCCGATTGGCAGAAGCCTGACTCCGTACTCTTTGCCCCCGTGCCCGCGGGCAATTGGGACAGGGAACTACCCATGCAGTCTATGGCTTTTATGGGACTGGGCAACTGGAACTATTATCTCGGTTCCGGCGATGCGGCTACTATAAAATATGTATTTCCCGCCGCGAAGCGCTATATGCGTAAATGGAAGATACAGGACAACGGCCTTGTGGAGTATCGCCCGGGTGCCTGGGATTGGGGCGACTGGGGCTCCGATGCCGACATGCAGTCGATGTGCCAGGAATGGTTCTCCATCACCCTGCAGGCCTACGCACGGCAGGCTGAGCTGATAGGCGAAGTGAAAGAGGCCAAATGGGCCGATGCTGCCGCCACGAAGCTCAACGATGCCTTCCGCAGCAAGTTCTGGACCGGCAAGGGCTACCGCTTCGACACTTACAAGGAGCGCACGGACGACCGCACGCAGAGCCTCGCCGTGCTCTCAGGCATAGCCACGCCCGAGCAGTATCCCGCCATCCGCGAGATATTCCGCACTACCGAGTTCTCCAGCCCCTATATGGAGCGGTACGTGCTCGAGGCCCTCTGCAAGATGGGCTACTATCAGGACGCGCTCGACCGCATGCAGCGGCGCTTCAAGCTTATGATAGACTCGCCTATCACCACTCTTTGGGAACTCTTTGATACACGCGAGCTTCACGGCAGCTACAATCACGCCTGGAGCGGCGGCCCGCTTATCATCCTCTCGCGCTACATCGCCGGCGTCTCGCCCATCAAAGCGGGATTTGAGACATTCCAGGTGAAGCCCGAGCTCTGCAACCTCAAATATGTCAATACCGTCGTGCCCACGGTGAGGGGCAATATAAAGCTCGATGTCAATCAGGCCTCGGGCTACCAGATGAAGCTCACTGTGCCGCGCGGCACCAAGGCCGAGGTGCTGCTGCCCGAGAAATACGCCAAGTATTCCGTCAACGGCAGGACGCGCAAGCCCGCCATCGCTAAGACCGACTCCACCCGCCGCCTCCTTAAGCTGAAGGAAGGCACCTACACGATCACGGCTGAATAACGGCTGAAAGCAACGATAAGAACGGCTGTTCAAAATTATAGAACCGGCTGTTCGCAAAGAAGGACAATTATTTCACACTAAAGAACGGCGGCTCCGCAGAGATGAATGCGGAGCCGCCGCTTTGCATCTCTGCCCACACGTGATTTGGGCGTGGCATTGCAGAGCCATTGTGGAAAGGATTTTCAGTAATCTCCTTTTCCTTTCTGTTCGTTAGTACCATCTTCCTTTGTTTTCATGGCCTCTTCCTTAGTCTGAACTGCCTTCCCGTTAATCTTCTTGGCCTCTCTCTTACTCTGTACTACCATTCAATCACTCGGTACTGCCTTTCGGGCAATCAGTACTCTCTTTCAATCAACTTGTGCCACCTTTTCCTCGCTCATTACCACCTTCCCGTCAATCTGCACGGCCATTATATAAGGCGTATTTCCCCGGATTGCCTGCGCCGGCGGGAGCGTGACAGCGGGGCGGGCTGCGGTGTGGGGCGGGGCATAAAAAATCCGCAGCACCAGGGCGGCGCTGCGGATTAGAGTTATCGTGCGGACCGTGCTGTTATTTCGCAGCAGTCACGGGATTGATGACGAAGGTGAAGTTGCGGTCTCCGTAGGGGATGAGTACTTCGGGCTCGGGCCAGTGTCCCCAGCTGTCCACGCCTGCCAGTCCGCACTGGCGTTCCTGAATGTGCACCTGTGTGAGCGGGCGCTGCTCCAGATCGCCGCTGTGGCTCTGGTGAGCCGTCTTCTCAGGACCGTCGTCGAGGTCGGCTGTGAGGTAATTGAGCGAAGAGCATTCCATCGGGATGTTGGAGTAGAACTCTAGGCCGGTGCCAGTGGGTGAGAGCACCTTCCACCAGCGGATGTCCGTGTGGTTGCCGCTCTCCTGCGGACGGACATAGCCCCAATACTGATCGGCCACCTCGCCGTCGTATACGCCGATGCGGTCTCCCCAATGGCGGTCGCTGTAATTCTCGCCCGGGCCGCGGCCATAGTACTGGATGTGCGAATATTCCTTGGGCATCACCAGCTGCATGCCGTAGCGGAACATGTAAGGCTTCTGCTTGGCGCTCGGGTCGGTGGTGAGCTTCTCGTTTACTATGAGCTGTCCGTCGGGACGCAGTGTGTAGGTCATGTCCAGCTTGGCCGATACGCCCGGCATGTCATAGGTGGCGCATACCTGCCCGGCGTCTCCCACAGCCTTGTACTCAAAGTGCTTGAGCGTCATCTGCGGGTCTTTCCACGCGGCAAACTGGTGCTGAAGGCCTGCTCCGTAGTCGTTGTCCGTCGGTGCCCTCCAGAATTCGGGCTTAAGCGAATAGCCTTTGCGGAATGTGGGCACGCCGTTGACGTCCAGGTAGTCCAGCCAGCCCGTAGCCTTGTTGAAGGTGACGGTGGTGGGACCGGCCTGCATCGAGAGGCAGGCCAGCATCTCGTCCTTCTTGACCTTCTCGTCGGCGGTCTTGGCTTTCTTGTCGCTCGCAGCCTTGGCCACGGGCATTATCTCCTCGAGGGTGGGGAACTTGTAGGAGCTGAGCTCCAGCTGCTGGCGTGCCACGGAGTAGCCCGCGTCGAGCAGCGGCTCTACGGTCTTGAGCTTGTAGTCCACGTTGAGCATCACCTCACGTCCGTCGGAGGCCTCCTTGGGATAGCTGTAGCCGCTGAGGCTGATGACACGGCGCTCCTGCGGATCCACGTTGAGCGACTCCACTGCGCCCTTGGAGAGCACCTTGCCCTCGCATACCAGTTCCCAGTCGAGGCGCACATTGCTCAGGTTCTTGAAGAAATTCTCGTTGTACACCTCCACTTCGCCCTTCTTAAGGTCGACGGGAGTGGTCCAGATGCTCTGCATGAAGTAGCGGTACTCGTTGGCCTCCGGATTGGGCTCGCGGTCGGGGCGTATGAAACCGTTGCAGTTGAAGTTGTGGTCGGAAGCAGGGTAGCGGCCGTAGTCACCGCCGTAGGTAAAGATCTGCCGTCCCTTCTCATTGTAGTCACGAAGTCCCTGGTCTACGAAGTCCCAGATATACCCGCCTTGATAGTTGGGGTATTTGCGGATAAGGTCCCAGTATTTCTTGAAAAATCCGCCGCAGTTACCCATTGCGTGAGCGTACTCACACTGTATGAGTGGGCGCGGATCATTCTTCTCGCAGTATTTCTCGCAGTCTTTGTAGGGGTAGTACATGGGGCAGAATATGTCGCTCTTGCCGTTCTCCCAGATGGCGCGCTCGTAGTGAATGGGGCGTGAAGGATCGTAGGCACGTACGTAGTCGTAGGCCTTCTCGAAGTTTACACCGTAGCCGGCTTCGTTGCCGAGGCTCCATACGATAACGGAGGGGAAGTTCTTGTAGATTTTGATGTTGTGGTCTTCGCGCTCGATGTGTGCCTGCTGGTAGGAGAGGTTCTTGGCCAGCGTCTTGTCGCCATAGCCCATGCCGTGGCTCTCTATGTTGGTCTCGGCGGTGAGGTAGATGCCGTATTTGTCGCAGAGCTCGTACCAGCGCGGGTCATCGGGGTAGTGGCAGGTACGCACGGCGTTGATGTTGTGCTGCTTCATGATCTTGATGTCCTGTATCATGCGCTCCACCGAGACAACGTATCCGCCGTCGGGGTCCATCTCGTGGCGGTTGGCGCCTTTGATAAGTATCGGCTTGCCGTTGACAAGGAGCTGGGAGTTCTTGATTTCCACCTTGCGGAAGCCCGTCTCCTGCGGTATCACCTCTATCTGCTTGCCGCCGTCGGAGAGCGTGATGAACACGGAGTAGAGATTGGGCGTCTCGGCGGTCCACTTGAGCGGATTGTCCACCGTCATCTGGGCGGTGTACTTGCCATCGCTGCCCACCTTGCCGCTCGCCGATTTCACCTCGCCTCCGCGTGCGTCGCGCAGGGATACGGTCACGTCGCAGCCCTTCGCATTGCCGGCGCTCACCACTACGGAGAGCTTGCCGTTGCGATAGTTGTCCGTCAGGTCAGGGGTGATAAAGATATCGTCGATGTGCTTCTTAGGCCGTGCGTAGAAGTACACCTCGCGGGCTATTCCCGTGAAGCGCCAGAAGTCCTGGTCCTCGAGATAGGTGCCGTCGCACCATCTCATCACCTGCATGGCTACGAGATTCTTTTTGCCCGGCACGAGGTATTTGGTGACATTGAATTCGGCGGCCGTCTTGCTGTCCTCGCTGTAGCCTACGAATTTGCCGTTCACCCACACTTCGAGATTGGACGTGGCGCTACCTACATGGAAGTAGATGTCATCGCCCTTCCATGAGGCGGGAATCTCAAACTCGCGGCGGTAGGAGCCGGTGTAGTTGTTCTTCTCCTCGACGTAGGGAGGATTGGGCTTAAACTGGGTAGCGAACGACCATCCCACATTCTTATATATGCGGTCGCCGTAGCCCTTTATCTCGAAGAGGCCGGGCACATCAAAGTCCACCCATTTCGAGTCGTCGTAGCCCGTCTTGTAGAAGTCGAGGGGACGCTTGTCATGGTCTTTGACAAAGTTGAATTTCCATTTGCCCTCTGCGTTCAGGTAGAGAGAGGAGGCTTTCTTGTCGCCGCCTTTGGCCAGAGCTTCCGTCTCATAGGCAAAGAAGCTGGCGCGCGAGGGCTCAACATTTACTCTGTTAACACTCGGGTCGAGCCATCGCTCTTTAGGCTTGTTGTCGCCCGCCGAGGCGCTCAGCGCCATCAGGCACAGCGACATGGCCATGATAGTCTTTAGTTTGTTCATGTAAGTATTTAATGTTATGTAGATGTTATTCTATGGCAATGCACTCCGTCTCCACCAGCCATGCGGGGCGGCATACCGAGGCGCGCACATATACGCAGGCGGCCCCGGGCAGGAGCTTCTCCATCTGGGAGCGGATGATGTGATAGTCGGCCGCGTCGCGCAGGTAGACGATGGCGAGCCTCACATCGCCGAGGTGCGCCCCGTCGTCGGAGAGCAGAGCCCCGATGTTCTCCACCAGACGGCGTGTCTGGGCGGCGGGATCGCCCGTGTGGATACACTTGCCGCGCTTGTCGATGCTCGCCGTGCCGGAGATGAGCTGCACTCTGTGGCCGGCGGCCGTGAAGCCCGTGCCCCGCTCAAAGGCCACGCCGTACTGGGCGGTCGGGTTGAGGTGATCGAGGGCGTGGAGGTAGCGGATATCGTCGGTGGTGCTCCTCAGGCGCGAGAGGAAGTCCACGCCGACCACCGTCTCGGGCCGCGCCGTGTAGCCGCCTATGCCCGTTGAGGCGATGAAGTGGGTCTCCGGCGTGAGGCCGCAGGTGGCGAAATACTCGTTCCTCCCCTTCACGATGCCTCCGTAGGTGCGGTCGATGTCGCGGCAGAAGAGCCATGTCCTGAGCGTGTTGTCGCGCACATTGAGCCCCATCGTCCCGAGCAGTTCGGCGTGCAGCTCAAAGGCCCTGTATGTCTGGGCCTCGCCGCCCTGTACGTCGGCGGGATAGTCCCTCACCGTCTGGTAGATAAACTGCTCGCCGCCGGCGTCCACGGTCCATGTGGTGGGCGATACGGCCCTGGCCTTCGCACCCTCGACAAAGAGCACGGCGATGTTTATCTTCGTGCCGTCGAGAGGCGGCTGCTCCACTACGGACACGGGGCACTCCATTCTCAGGCTGCCCACATAGCCCTCTACGGCCGATTTCTGATTGATGATATCGCTCAGGAAAATTCTTATCCATACGGGCTCTCTGCCCTCCGCATCCATCTCTCTGGCCGCAACGGTCATGTACTTGAACGCCTGCATCGCGCTCTCGCGAAAGGAGCAGTCATTCCTGCCGCTGAATACCCTAAAACTGTAAGAGACGCTTTGATCCATTTTATTATTCATAGTCGCAAAAATACGAAATTAGTTCGATATTTTTTTAGTCTGCAAAGGTAAATATTCCCGCCATCACCGGCTATCCCCATTTTGTGTGAAAGGGAGCGGCTTCGGCCCGCTTCAACCCCGCCTCCTGCCGTCGTCCGGCGCCTGTCCTCACACAGCTTGGTGATGCCGCCCCTGCGCTCGGGGAATAGGGCAGGGGCGGAGCGCGCGACGATTGGAGGAGAAGTCATGTGGAAGTGTTTTGAATAATCGCAAATAACTGTAAATCAGCATGTAATAGAGAGCGCTCATAATTGAAAGGTACAAAAAAGTGTAATTGCAATTTGAGGGCGTGCGGCATGATTGAAACGCTAAAAATGGGTTGTAAGATATAATAAGATTTAACATTCCGTTAAGACTATTTAACACAGATTACACATTTTGAGCGTTTGCTAACTTCAATGAGCAATAGGAGCATTTTTCTTGCCAGTCAAAAGAGATAGAAATGTATGCCTAAAGAGTCGTTTTGTACCGCTATTGGAACCTGAAGGCGAAAAGATGCTGTAGTTCAGTGGAGAAATATAATTCAAGTCGAACGATGGACACGGAATTTTGATTTTCAATCGTGCCCATGTTTTTGTGCCGCCAGGCAGATAATCTTTGGTACGAGTTGATTCAAAAAGGTAGGGAAAAGAAAGATTGAGGTGGCACTCTGAAG
>Ga0256405_10000490_pt1 | contig 131460 bp, 86 predicted proteins | sample RumenRJG_02DNA_FD_189096 | JGI IMG/M metagenome (GOLD analysis project Ga0256405, IMG submission 189096) | Bovine rumen microbial communities from Lethbridge, Alberta, Canada - RJG_02 | ecosystem: Host-associated > Mammals > Digestive system > Stomach > Rumen | place: Canada: Alberta... | reverse complement strand
AAACAATAATTTATCAGAGAATTCTAAGCACAAATGAGAGAGTCACGGAGCCCATTAAAATCGTCTTTATAAATAACGCCATCCCGCAAATTCTCTGCATTTCAGAGGGGATCTGAGTAGTTACAAAATTTTATCTCGTAGCAGACGATCGTTCTACTCGCAGAAGAAAAAATTTATCTCGCAGTAGAATTTCTACCATTGCGAGACACTGAATTTTACATAAATAAAAAGGCCATTCTGGGCGCTTCCGAAGGGCATTCTGGGCGCCTCCGAAGGGCATTCCAAGGCCTTTCGAAACGACGGAAACGGCTCTGGAAAGCAGCGCTCGGGAGCGTCAGAAGCGCGTGAGGCGCTCGGGGAGAGGGGGCATGGCGCCGCTCTGTGTGCAGACGTAGGCGCTCACATCGACAGCGCGGCGGTGGGCGTCGGCAAGGCTCAGGCCGTGGAGCAGCGAGGCCGCAAAGGCGCCGGTGAACGAGTCGCCCGCTCCGACAGTGTCGGCCACCGTGACGCTGGGCGTCTGGAAGAACGACATCTCGTCGGCGGAGAACACGTAGCTGCCGCCTACGCCGCAGGTAAGCACCACACACATCAGTCCCCAGCGCTGGAGGATAGTCATGCAGCGGTCGCGCACTTCCGTCACGGGGAGCGAGAACAGCCGGCCGAAGACAGCGAGCTCCTCGTCATTGATCTTAAGGATATTGCAGGCCTGAAGGGAACTGTCGATGACCTCGCGCGAATAGTAGTGGCCGCGGAGGTTGATGTCGAGGATCTTCATGCTATCAGCGGGCATCGCGGCGAGGTAACTGCGTATCGTAGCGCGCGAGACCTCGCTCCGCTGGGCCAGCGACCCGAAGCACACACAGCGGCAGGCGGCTGCGGAGGCCGCAATCTCGGGGGTGAAGGGGATGTTATCCCAGGCCACTCCCTCGGTAATGCTGTAGGAGGGCACGCCGTCCTCGTCGAGCGTCACGCCGACCGTACCCGTGGGAAAGTCTACGCGGGGTATGATATAATCGAGTCCCTTGCTGCGGAGCTCGCTGAGCGTCTCAGCGCCGAGGTCATCGGTGCCCACGGCGCTCACGGCGAGAGCGTCCAGGCCGAACTGCCCCGCGTGAAAGGCGAAGTTGGAGGGCGCGCCGCCCAGTTTGCGGCCGCCGGGGAGCATGTCCCAGAGCACTTCGCCCAATCCTGTCACATATTCCATATCATTTTGTTTTGATGGTCACACCATAGATTATCAGATAGAGAGTGCCGGCTGCCATGACGGCTACAGCGCCCGCCTGCCCCATCATGTCGCTCATGAAGCCCATGATGAGGGGGAAGATGGTGCCGCCGAAGAGGCCCATGATCATCAGTCCGCTCACGGCGTTCTGCCTGTCGGGCACAGCCAGCAGGGCGCGCGACATGACGAGCGAGAAGATGTTCGAGTTGCCCAGTCCGACGGCAGCGATGGAAGCGTAGAGCACAGCGGGACTGCTGCCCAGCATGAGGCCCGCCATGGAGAGGGCCATGAGTCCGGCGGAGATGAGGAAGAAGAGTTTGTGGTCCATGCGCCTGAGCAAAACAGCGCCGGTAAAGCATCCCAGGGTACGGAAGATGAAATAGAGCGACGTGGCAAAGGCGGCGCTGTTGAGGGGAATGCCGAGGCGCTCCATGAGAATCTTGGGCGCAGTGACATTGGCGCCCACGTCGATGCCCACATGGCAGAGGATGGCGATGAAGCAGAGCACCACGACGCTGCGCGAGAGCAGGCGGAAGCACTCGACATACTGCCCGAAGAGCCCCTTGCCGCCGCCCTCATCGGCCGTGCTGTCGGCGGGAGACTCCTCTACCCTCGTGAAGCCCAGCAGCAGCGCAGCCAGCAGGCCCACGATGAAATAGATGGCGAAGAGCACACGCCAGCCCAACAGCGGCACGGACGCCGTAGCGCCCCACATGGCGATATAGGGCGCGAGAAACGAGGCGATGGCCTTGATAAACTGCCCGAAGGTGAGCGTCGAGGCCAGGTAGCGCCCCGTGACGAACGAGGAGACGAGCGGATTGAGCGACGTCTGCATGATGGCGTTGCCGATGCCCAGCAGGCAGAACGAGACAGCCATCGTCACGATGCCCTCGCCCGTGAGCGGGATGAAGAGCGAGACAATGGTCACCAAGAGCGAGAGCATCACGGTGTTCTTGCGCCCTATCCGGTTCATCAGCACGCCCGTGGGCACAGAGAACACGAGGAACCACAGGAACACAAGCGAGGGGAAGATGTTGGCCTGCGAGTCGGAGAGGTGCATGTCGGCCTTGACATAGTTGGACGCGATGCCGACGAGGTCGACAAAGCCCATGGCGAAGAAGCAGAACATGACGGGCACCATGGCCCGCATCATCTTTTTGTCAGTCATAATGGTATCAGTTTGGGGAAATCAGTCGATGGGATAAATTCTGGTCTTGACGCTGCCCGTGACGGAGAGATCCGTGTAGGGCGCTGTGGGGAAGATGATGTTGGTCATTGCCATGGTTCCGTCGGCGTCGAACACCTCGATCGAGGTGCGGTCGAGGAAGATGCGGAGGTTGTAGCGGCCGCCGCTGAGCGGCGCCGTGATGCGCGAGGCGTAGCGGTCGTTGATAGCGGGGATGGCGCTCCTGGTGCGGTCGAGCGTGATGGTGCCGGCCTTGGAGTCGACGATGAGCCTGAGGTTCTCGCCGCCGGCGTTGCTGAAGGTGATGGTGCCGCTGCCGCGCAGCGCGGCTGTGATCTCGCAGGCGGTGGTGAGCTGTTTCGTGGCGGGCTTGCGGGCGCGGAGCATCTCAGGAGCGGGCTCTACGCATAGGGCGGTGCTTCCGTCACGCTTTACGAGGCTCAGGTCGCGGGCTATCGAGTTGGCGCTGCGATACTGGCGCGTGGGCACGGCGCTGGCATACTGCCAGTTGCTCATCCAGGCCAATGCGACATGGCGGCCGTCGGGCGCGCCGCTGAAGGTGACCGTGGCGTAGTGGTCCTTGCCGTAGTCCATCCAGTGAACATCCTCGGGGCGGCCTTCCGGCACAAAGCGACTGCCGTCGAAGTCTCCGATGAAATATTGCGTAGCCGAACCGCCGTTGGGGCCGCCGTCGCCGATGTTGACGATGAGCAGCCATTTGCTCTCGCCGGTGCCCCTGACCTTCATGCGCACCATGTCGGGGCATTCCCAGACGCCGCCGTGCGAGCCGTAGCCCTTGCCGAAGCGGCCTGTCTCCCTCCAGTGGAGCAGATCCTCGGAGGCGTAGAAGCGCACCTCCTGGCCGGCGGCGAGCACGAGGCCCCAGCGGCCGCGCTCCTCGTCGCGGAACACCTTGGGATCGCGAAAGTCGGGCACATCGCCCGTGATGACGGGATTGCCGGGGTAGCGCGTGAAGGTCATGCCCCCGTCGCGGCTCACGGCCACGCACTGTGTCTGGCTCTCGCCCGCGGCGGTGTAGAAGGCCAGCACCGCGCCCGCGCCGTAGCCCGAGACATTAGCGCTGTCCACGACACACGAACCGCTGAAGACTGTGCCCAGCGCATCGGGCCTGAGAGCGATGGGCTCCTCCTTCCAGTGGACGAGATCGCTGCTCACGGCATGGCCCCACGACATATTCTCCCAGAGAGAGCCGTAGGGATTGTACTGATAATAGAGATGCCATTTGCCGCCGGCGTAGAACATGCCGTTCGGGTCATTCATCCATCCGTAGAGCGGTGTATGGTGATAGAGCGGGCGAAGGCGTTCGCGATTGGATGTATCAAAGGTGTCGGAGTACTTGAGCAGCTTCCAGAGGGCGATGTCCGAGAGAGCCCTGACATCGCGTCCGCTGCCGGAGATGTGGAGGTCGAGCAGCGCGTCCTTGCCCTGCCAGGCGGAGAGCTCGAGCGGCACATAATAGTCAGCCTTTGTGGTGGCGAGGCGCACATTGAGCGTCTGCTCGGCGCGGCCTCCCACGATGACGGTGAGGCGGTCGTTGTCCGTCCGCTCCTCCACGGGCAGCAGGAGATACTTGTGTGCGGTGTTGAGGCGGAGCATGGCGTGATTGCCGCTCAGGACGGACGGCGCTATCTCGTCGCCCCACGCGCTGCACGTCATGAGGGTAAACAGCAGGATGAATGCAGCCTCTGTTACTAAGGAAACTATTCGCGACGCTGCGGAAGCCTTTCGCGAGACTAAGGAAAATATTCCCGGCATCATGATGGTATTATTGTTGGCAAATAAAATCTTCGTACGCCTCCCCGCGACCACTTCGGGCGTCACGATGAAGTCTCAGGTCAGCGCTGCATCGACTACGGGCCTCGCCGCGAGCGCAAAGCGGATCAGGTATCCGCCCTCCGGCACCTCCGCTACCGCAACGGAAGGCGATTATACGGCAAAGGGAGGCGCCGAAGCGCCTTCCCTGTACACCGATTCTTATTTCGTTTTCGCCCGCACTGCGGCCTCATGCAGCCGTGCGCCTTACTTATGCGCCGGCTCTGCGGATGGGCGCGCATACATTGCGGCCCGACATGCCGGCTCTGCGGCTGCGCGCCCCGCGGGGATTACCACTTATCCTCGGGCTTCTCGCCATTGTACACGCTCTTGGGCACCCACTCGATAAAGTCCGGACCGAAGTTAGCAGGACCGTTGAGCAGTGACTTCATACGCATGTAGTAGGTGACGCCGGGCTTGCAGACGGCCGTCGTAACGATGTGGCGCAGCTTTGCACCGCCCGGGCCGTAGCTGCGTCCGCCCTCTACGACATTGGTAGAGTTGAAGCCGAAGCAGTTGGGGCACTTCATGAAGGTGTGGTTGCGCATATTCTTGTCGTTCTCCCTGTTGGCGTCGGGGTCGTCGGGGTCGTCCTTCACCCATCCTATTACCGGGTTGCCGGGCTCTATACGGGCGTCGATAGGCAGACCCACGGCCGAGAGGTTGTTGGGGTCGGTGCCGAAGTAGAACTGCAGCATACCGCGGCCGGAGTCGTTGCAGTAGCCCAGACGGAGCTCATAGGTGCCCTCGTAGGGCACGGGTGGCAACTGCCACGTTATGTCGTAGTAGCCTTCGAGCACTATATCATCGGCCTCATAGTTGAGCCAGTTGATACTGTAGTTGTTGATGGAGATAAAGAGTGTCTGGTCGGTAAACCTGACCTTCCTGCAATAGCCGGCGGGCAGCATGTTGTAGATATTCTGCGGCTGCTGCCTGAGGCCGTTGGTGATGAGCTCGTGCTGCATGGTCTGCGTGTCCCAGCGCATCCTCTCGTTGAGCACCTTGTAGGGCACGTCGTTGGAATATACCAGTATGTCGTCGATGACATGGTAGAAGCCGTTGAGCGCCTGATTGTCGCGATGGCCGTTGCTGCTCAGCACGAGTGTGCCCTTTATGGGCACTTCGAGCTCGTCATAGGTGTCCTCGTCATATTCGCTCACATAGCGGTTGATGCGTATGCCGTCGGTCTGCCGGCCGAGGGTGAACTTGATGATGCGGTGGTCCTTGCCCATCGTCTCGTAGTATTCAAACTTGTCTATACCCAGCTGCTCGGGCCTGTTGTAGGAATAGCCGAGCTGAGCCTTGGTGATGACTATATTATTATATGCCAGGGCAGCATCGATAAGGTGATAGCCGACAAACTGATTGAGGGCATTGTCGAGGCTCGTGGGATCGCTGCTCGTAGCCTTGGGATAGTACTCCTTGACCTTGGCGTCGATTATTGGCATCACCTCGTCCCAGTTGGTCACCACGCCGCCCACGACATTGAGCTTGAAGCCCCAACGCGCCTCAAGCAGGGAGTCTGGCTCCACGAAGGCCGTATAGCCGCTGTTGTGGTGCAGAGGCTCGTTGAGCCGCTCGCCGTACCAGACGTGCTTGTAGTTCTGCGGGTGGTCCTCCAGCTCGTAGGCATCGTCGCGGTACTTGGTCATGCTGTCGGCCCAGGAGGTGACCTCCAGCAGGTGGGCGAAGACGCGCGTGTTGTCCTGCAGGCCCAGCAGGCCAGGGAGAGACGTAGAGGCGGGCATTACCACATTGTCCACGACATGGACGTAGCCGTTCTCCACCTCGTTGTCGCCGTTGATGATGGTCGAGAAGGTGTTGATGCGGGTGATGACGCGGCCGGTATCATTGGCTACGAAGTTGATGGCTATGTAGCGGTCGGCCATCGTCTTGAGCTGCAGCACACCCTCCTGAAAGTCGGTGCTCTTGTAGGCCTCGACATTGCCGTTGTCGATGATGGAGTTGAACACGATCACCTGAGCCATCGAGTCGCTCACGGCGTTGATGTCATAGTCCTTCTGATTGTAGACCGAGTCGAGGAAATGCTGCACGGCGCTGTTGACCGGCACGAAGCAGGTATAGTTGCCGCGGGAGGAGAGCATGTGATCCATGGTAGAGCCCTTGCCCATGCCCGAGCGGGCCTTGGTGAGCAGGGTATAATAATAGCTGAGCTCCGGCTGACTCTTGATAAAGTCGGAGGCGCTCTCACCCGTAAACACGAACAGGTTTGATTCGTCAATCTTGTCGGAGCAGCCGGTCATGCCGAATGCTAACGCAATCATGGCAATGCAGGCCGCAAGTGTCATACTATGCAGGGAGAAATATTTCCCCTTCTTTCTTCCTTTTGTTGTCATAATATCTAAGCTTTTATCCGTAACAAAAATAAGCAAAATCCCGTCGTTCGTGTTATTTTTTTTCAATTAAATCGACGAATTTTTACATGACCCCTCCATTTTTGCCATAAAATCACGCTCCGAAGAGCCCTTTTATGAGGAACCAGATGACAGGCACCAGCAGCGAGGGCAGCAGATTGAGCGTCTTGCAGTCCTTGATATTGAGCAGCGAGAGGCCCGACCCGGCTATCATCAGACCGCCGATGATAAGCAGTTCGGCCATGAGCGCATTGCTCACCGCGCTGCTGGAGATCGTGGCCACGAGATAGAAGATGCCCTGCCAGAGAAACAGCACGGGCGCCGCCAGAATCATCCCGATGCCGTAGGTTGAGGCAAAGACGGTGGAGCTCACCAGGTCGAGACACGAGTTGGTGTAGAGAAATGTGTTGTCGCCCTTGAGGGCGCTGATCACCGGCCCGAGCATCGAGAGCGGCCCGATGCAGTAGAGCAGGATGGCCGTCGAGAGCCCCGCCGCGAGATTCTTGCCGCTCGCTCCCGAACGGGAGTGGCGCGCCACGGTCCGCCTGAAGCGCCCGTCGATGTCGAGCGCCGTGCCCGCCACGCCGCCTATGGCCAGCGACACGATGAACAGCACCGGATACCGGCTCTCCGAAAAATGGCTGATGGTGGCGTTGAGGCCGATGGCCAGAGACGCCAGACCGAGAGCGTCGAAAAGCGTCTGTTTGTATTTGTCCTTGATGCCGCGGTGCAGCAGTGCGCCCACGACAGTGCCCGTTATTATACAGAGAGTGTTGACAATAGTCCCAAGCATAGTATATCGTTTCCCCTGCGAAGATATACATTAATTTGATTCAGACGAAAGCACGCGGCAAAATTCTGCCGCCGCGCCCCATTTACATATAATATATAGAATAGCCCTGCCGGCGTACTGTTTCCCCATCCGCCCGCGGCATACATATATATAATGCATCATTGGGGCTTCGGGTGGATGTTGGTATCGCGCCCGCCCGGGCACATACATATATATAATGCATCATTGCGGCGGTAGCGGCATGCGATTCTCGGAATGCACGTACAAATAATATCATGCATTCGCCCGCGCTTCGGAATGCATCTACTATGCAAATTCATCGTGCGGGAGCACTCATTCCCCACACTTCAAAAACCGTCCCGCATACTATGATACTCACATAGGACCTGAGGCAAACTACATTTGAGGTAGTTCAAAACGTCTCAAATGTGAGTTTGCCCTTCCGGGGACGCTGAAAATCATATATTTACAAAGGGGCTAAAATCGCCCTTTCCGGGGTCGCAGAAAAGCGCATTCTACACAAATTGCCATATTGCTGGGCGGTCTGATAAGAGCGAAGATTAATAATGTGAGCGACGCTGGCTGAGAGGGCCGCTGCCCTCAGCGGCCGCCAGCCACCGCGTTAGGTATAAAAGGGTATAATGCGCAATACTCCTCTACGTCTGTCGAGTGTCCCTTACATCGCAAATTACTTCGCGCCAGGCCTTATTGGGCAAGCGGCCGCTGGGGGCAGCGGCCTCCCAGTTATTTCTCGCGCAATACCTTGGCGCGCGTCTCGTACTCCCAGCTATATCTTCTCCATGCGGAAATCGCACGCTTTTTACGCATTTTGAAAAAGCCATTCCCCACACTTCAAAAACCATCCCGCATACTATGATACTCACATAGGACCTGAGGCAAACTACATTTGAGGTAGTTCAAAACGTCTCAAATGTGAGTTTGCCCTTCCGGGGACGCTGAAAATCATATATTTACAAAGAGGCTAAAAACGCCCTTTCCGGGGTCGCAGAATTGTGCATTTTATACCATATATCTCATTTCGCGCGGCGGCCTCATAAGAGCGAAGATTCATAATCTAAGTGAACTGAGAAGATGAGCGCGGCGATAGCATGGAGGGCCGCGTCGCGCGTTTTTATTCCCGGCTAAAGCGACTCTCAAACTTCATTCACTTAAATAAGTTTCCAATTCACTCGATAAAAAACCTTCAAAACACCCCTGTCAAATAGCAAAATAGCCACTAAAATCATATTCATTCTTTTTTGCGATTTTTCTCATAATTTATTTGGTCATTCAAAAGTATATATGCAATTTTGGACATAGTAATCGTCAATCCTCTAGTTCGTCACTTAAAAACTAAAAACAATGAAAGGGTTATTAGTTTCGGCTATGGCAGCTATATTATTTAGCAGCGTAGCACATTCGCAAAACATCGAGGAAAGCGGCTATTACGCTCTCCATCCCGAACTTGGCGGGACAGTCACAATCTTAAAGTCTGAGAAATCCGTCTTGGGCAAACAGGGAATTACTACTTCGGGCAGCAAGGATCATCATTCGTTGGACAGCAAGACGAATGTCAGGAAAATATCCATTCAATAGAACATATATTTAATATATATGTACAATTCACTTATGTTTAACTAATTAATAGCAGCAGCTGTCATGAAACACTTACTACATTATCTGTTAGGCGCAGCGTTGTTGACAGTTCCGACTCTCGTCACCGCGACGAGTGCGGCCGCAACTGCTCCACAAGCTGCTTCCCCGGTCACTCGGGTATCGGGCATCGCTCTTAGCGATGGGAACGTATGGCTTGCCACTCAGGGTGGTATAGTCAGCCTCAATGCGACCTCCGGTAAATCGGAGCTCTACGCACTCTCTGATGCGGAAACAGAAGGACCTTCCAAGGCCTTTGGAAATGAATTCCTTTCGATATGTGTTAACGGCAATGAGATATGGGCCGGCAGCAAGGATGCAGGTGTGGTACGCATCGCGCAAGGCAAGATGCAGTACTTCACTGCGAATGGTCTCAGAAACCTGAACGGCGCCATTATCAGCGACGGTAAGGGCGGCGTGGTGGTAGGCAATGCCGAGCTCCACGCCTACGACGGCAGCGCGTGGACCAACGTCATGCTTTCCGAGGCTTTGCCCAGCTCGTATGCCTTTGTCAAGGCTCTGGCCTACGACAGCGAGGGCACGCTCTGGTATGCCGGTGAGAATGTCACAGGCGACCTCTTCGGCTCGTACGCTGACGGTAAGGTGGAGCCAGTGAAGGGCATACGCGACATCGAGGGCATGGCCATCGACGCTGCGGGCCACAAGTGGCTGGCTACGCACAGCGGAGTCATCGAATACGGTGACAAGGTGGTGCAGAGCCTCACGAAGGCCAACTCAACCATAGCCTCCGACCACATCAGCGCCATCGCCATCGACGCCGAGGGCAACATCTGGTTTGCCGCAGGCGCTACGCTCTATCGCTACGACGGCAAGGCTGTCAGCTCCACGGCTCTTCCGGCCGAGGACAACGGCTTTAAGGTCAACGCCATCGCCGCTGACGGCGGCGTCCTGTGGATAGGCACCACCGAGGGCCTATACAAGTTCGCCGAAGGTAAGGTGGAGGCTGTCGACTATACGTCGCAGCTCAAGGCCGCAGGCAACACCGAGATCATCCTGCCCGAGGCTGAGGCCGCCGAGACATGGATAGGCAGCCCCGAGGGTCTGATATTCGTGGACAAGGCCGGCGCCAGCCATCTCATCGTGGCGGGCAATGACACCGTGAACACCATCACGAAGATTGCCGTGGGCAAGAGCGGCACAGCATGGGCCGCCGTATCGCACAGCGACACAGTCCTCATCCGCAGCAACGGCACCGACACGCAGGCATTCACCACCGCCGGCTGCCCGATAGCACGCGAGGGTGTGAGCGACATAGCTCTCGACTCTCAGGAGCGTCTGCTGGCCGCCACAACCGGCGGACTGCTGCGCTTCGACGGCAGCAGCTGGGAGAACCTCAGCGGCGCGGGCTCGCCCATTGAGGGCCAAGCCGTGAAGAAGGTCATCGCCGACAAGGCGGACAACATCTGGCTCACCATTGCGGGCAAGGGCCTCTACAAATATGACGGCAAGAGCTGGACTCTCTACGACAAGAGCAACTCTGCCCTGCCCTACAACGACGTGACCGACATCGTGGCTGATGAGAAAGGCACCATCTGGCTCACCACAAGCGCCGGCGACGGCACGAACGCCGGAGGCGGTCTCACCTCCATCAGCGGCGACACCTGGACCACCTACAACACCTCCAACTCGGCCATTCCTTCCGACAACATCAGCAACATCATGCCCTACAACAACAGCATCCTGTTCCTGATCTCGGGCAAGGGTCATGTGAGCGCCTTCAACGGCACCGACACATGGGCCAGCTACGACGCCGACGTGACGGGCTGCGACAATCACAGCCTGCTGAGCGTCGCCGGAGAGCAGTGCAACAACCCCGTATGGCTGGCCTCGATACAGTCGCGCGGTGTGACCGTGGCCCGCAATGTGAGCGACGAGATTACCGCCATCAAGAAGGTGACGACCACCGATGTGGACAGCGCCGATAAGGCTGTCTACGACCTCTCGGGCCTCCGTGTGCTCCATCCCGTCAAGGGACAGGTGTACATCAGCGGCGGGAAGAAATTCATAGCTCGCTGATGCCTGCGCCGGACTTCGGGGCCAGAGGCTAAGAAGGGAGCCCTGAGCCTCGGCATCTATGATCCCTGCGTCTTCCTCTGGGCGCAGGGATTTTTATGTGTCCGCATGCCCAAGTCGTCGGCACCTTGCCGAGCGCTTTATATTGTGCCTGCGCTCCCGTCACTAATGTGCTATCTTCGGCTGTAAGCCGTAAGACGTCCGGCTTAAAGCCGCGTAACATTTGGCGAAGCCTGAAGGATGCAGGCTACGACCTGAGCTGAGGGGATTATTCTCAGGGACTGGAGGCCTTCGCCGGGATGGCTTATAGTCATATATATAATAATGTGTCCCGGGAGGGCGGCATGAGGCAAGTGCGGGCATGCGCCGTAGCGGGCGGGAGAAGGGAAAATGCGGAGAAAAGCAGATAAAAATCCCGAGGGGATACAATAAGAGGCACAATAATCAGTTATAAAAATGTATTATGCTTAAAAAGCTCCTGACTATTCTGGCAGTCCTGACGGCAACCCATGTCGCTATGGCTCAGTACGACCCGGAATTCACCCACTTCTGGATGATGCGGCCGTCGTACAATCCCGCAGCGGCCGGCGAGGAGGACGCCCTCAACATCACGGGAGCCTACTCTATGCAGATGACAGGCTTCACCCACGCGCCCAAGACGATGTATGCGGGCGTGGATATGCCGTTTATTGTGATGCGGAAGCGCAACGGCGTGGGCCTCACGTTCCTCAACGACGAGCTCGGCCTCTTCACCCACAAGCGCTTCTCGGCGCAGTACTCCTATTATATCAACCGCCTCTTCGGTGGCAAACTGAGCATCGGCGCCCAGGCCGACCTGATATCGGAGACCTTCGACGGTACGGGGGCCGACGTGGAGGAGACCAACGACCCCGCCATCCCCACCACCAAGGTGACAGGCTCCAAGGTGGACATGAGCGCGGGCCTGATGTACTATCACAAGCGCTGGTTCGCGGGCTTCTCGATGCTGCACATCCTCTCGCCCCGGGTGATGCTCGGCGAGACCAACGAGCTGCCGATCGACCCCACCTATTATTTCACAGCGGGCTACAATATTGCCCTGAGAAATCCGTTATTAACTATACACCCCGCCGTGCTTTGCCGCTACGACGGCAGCGAGTTTCGCGCCGACATCAGCGGGCGCATCGAGCTGCACAGCGACACCAAGAAACTGTTTGCCGGCGCCTCGTGGAGCCCGGAGCACTCTGCTTCGCTCTTCGTGGGCGGCCTCTTTCACGGTGTGACGCTCAGCTACTCCTACGAGGCCTACACCTCCATGCCCGACCTCAAGAGCGGGGCGCACGAGATTATAATGAAATATGATCTCGACCTCAATCTGTATAAAAAAGGACGTCAACGCCACAAGAGCGTGCGTTATCTCTAAGATAGATAAGTATGAAACATAAGTTTTTGCTCCATTTCGGTATCCTTCCCCTCCTTCTCGGCTGCCTGATGCTCACCTCGTGCTTCTCCTCCAAGAGCGCGTCGGTGGACGGAGGCGAAGTGACCGGCGAACGAAGCATACGCAACGAAGAACCGCAGCCTTACGGCATGGTCAAGATACCCCGCGGATACCTCAAGACCGGCCTCTCAGAGCAGGACAGCCTCTGGGGCACCGTAATACCGCAGAAGGACATCTCGGTCGACGGATTCTGGATGGATCAGACCGAGGTGACCAACTCGATGTACCGGCAGTTTGTCTACTGGGTGAGGGACAGCATCATCCGCGAGCGTCTGGCCGACCCCAGCTACGGCGGCGATGAGACCTACAAGATAGAGGAGGACAAATACGGCGACCCCGTGACGCCCCACCTCAACTGGAAGAAGCCCATCCCCTGGCGCAAACCGACCGAAGACGAGGAGCGGGCCATCGAGAGCGTCTACACCTATCATCCCATCGACGGTTCGCGCATGCTCGATGTCAAGCAGCTCAACTACCGCTATGAGATCTTCGACTACGCCAAGGCAGCCATGCGCAAGTATCGTCTGAACCCCGCCGAGCGCTCGCTCGACACCGACAATCCCGCCGACCCCGACGCCGTAGTCATGATCTCCAAGGACACCGCCTATATCGACGACGACGGCAATATCGTGAGGCAGACCATCACGCGTCCGCTCTCGAGCATGTACGACTTTCTGAACACCTACATTGTGAACGTCTATCCCGACACCACGTGCTGGGTCAACGACTTCACCAACGCCGACAACGAGGTATATCTTAAGACCTACTTCTCCTCGCCCACCTACAACGACTACCCCGTAGTGGGTGTCACCTGGGAGCAGGCCAACGCCTTCTGCGCATGGAGGACGGAATATCTGCTGCGCGGACTGGGCCCGGAGGCCCGCAATGTGCAGCGCTACCGCCTGCCCTCCGAGATAGAATGGGAATACGCCGCCCGCGGTAAGGAGGGCAATCCGTTCCCGTGGAAGTCTTCCGACATGAAGAACGACAAGGGATGCTTCTACGCCAACTTCAAGCCCGACCGCGGCAACTACACCGATGACGGCAACCTGATAACCTCCAAGGTGGGCATCTACGGCGCCAACAGCAACGGCCTCTACGACATGGCCGGCAATGTGGCCGAGTGGACTAACACCGAATACACCGAGGCAGGCGTACAGAACATGAGCGACATCAATCCTGAGCTCAAATACAACGCCGCCCGCGAGGATCCCTACCGCCTCAAGAAGAAGGTGGTGCGCGGAGGCTCGTGGAAAGATCCCGAATCGCTCATCCGCTCCGCATGGCGCACCTACGAATATCAGAATCAGCCGCGCTCATATATAGGCTTCCGCTGCGTGCGCTCGCTCGCCGGCGCCGAGTCGTCGACCAACAAAGACAACAAAAAGAAATAAACCCTCTTATTAGGATATGAAAGCCAATAGTTTTAATATCATAGTCCGCCTGCAGCACTGGATGGACAGTGTGCCGGGGCAGACATTCCTCAACTACGCCTACTCCTGGGGTGCGTCGATCGTGATCCTCGGCGCGCTCTTCAAGCTGACCCACCTCTACGGCGCCGACATCATGCTCTTCATCGGTATGGGTACCGAGGTGGTGGTGTTCTTCCTGTCGGCATTCGACCGCCCGTTTGACAAGACCGACGATACGCCCGACCTCCCCGAGGAGAGCGACCTGGAAGCAGAGGATAATGAGACAGCAGAGGGCGAAGAAGCTACCGCAGAGAACGGCGCAGCCGCCACAGGCGGCATACCCGTAGCCGGAGGCGGCACCATCATCATCGGCGGCGGTGTGGCCGGCGCCGGAACCGGCAGCGTAGCAGCCGCATCAGGGGCCGCTGAGGCCGCAACAGGCGCAGGAACTACCATCATCGGCGGCGGAGCACCCGCAGCGGGCGCAGCGGCAACAGCAGCGGGCGCCGGAATGGCCGTAGCGGGCGCCGGAGCGACAGCCGCCGTGGCCGGCACAGTAGCCGACACCTCCGTCATCGACGCAGCCACCGCCGTGAGCAAGGACATGCCCGACGTGATGCAGAGCTACCTCGACAAGCTCCGCGACCTCACCGAAGTGCTCTCCAAGGTGGAGGAACAGAGCCGCAAGATGAGCACGGACAGCGAGGAGATGGTCAATCTCAACCGCACCCTCACCGGCATCAACACCGTCTACGAGCTCCAGCTCAAGAGCATCAGCGCGCAGATAGGCACCATCGACCAGATCAACGAGCAGACCCGCCACATGGCACAGCAGATAGAGGAGCTCAACGCCATGTACGGCCGCATGATAAAAGCCCTGACCATCAACATGCGCAACGCCGCTTCCGCTCAGGCCGCAGCGGCCGAACCTTAAGAGAGGAGGCTACGGTATACTATTGCTCTCTGAAATAAGAAACGCATAAGCAGAAAAATGGCAATCAAGAGAAGACCCGTATCGCCCAGGCAGAAGATGATCAACCTGATGTACATCGTTCTGCTGGCCATGCTTGCTCTCAATGTGTCGCCCGACGTCCTCAACGGTTTCACGATCGTGGAGGACAACATCAGGCGCTCTACGGCCAGCACGACCTCAGACAACGAATCGATGTACCGCGGCCTCGACGCCCAGATGGCGGCCAATCCTGTAAAGGTAAAGGAGTGGTTCAACAGGGCCAGGCAGGTAAAAGCCATGAGCGACTCACTCTACGACTACGCCGAGGCTCTGAAGCGCGCTATAGTGCTTCACAGCGACGGCGCCGACGGTAATGTGCTCGACATACGCAATAAGGACGACCTCGAAAGCTCGACATATGTGATGCTCAATCCCACCTCGGGCCAGGGAAGCCGCCTCTACCGCGCCATCAATACCTATCGCACCCGTATCACAAGCATGATCACCGACCGCGACGAGCAGAAGGTGATCAATCATAACCTCGCCACCGTCGTACCGAAGCGCGCGGGCAACCTCGGCAAGAACTGGCAGCAGTACATGTTTGAGAACACGCCGACCGCCGCAGCCGTAGCCCTGCTGAGCAAGCTCCAGAACGACGTGCGCTACGCCGAGGGCGTGGCGCTGCGCAACCTCGTGGCCAACATCGACATCAAGGATATCCGTGTCAACCAGCTCAGCGCGTTTGTCATCCCGAGCGCCAGCACGGTGGTGCAGGGCGGCAAGTTCAGCGCGCAGATCATCATGGCCGCAGTGGACACGACCAAGCGCCCCAGCATCTACATCGGCGGGCGCAGGGTCAGCTCCGACGGCAAGTATGAGTTCACCTGTGGCCGCACGGGCGACTTCAATCTGACAGGCTTCATCGAGATGGAGAACGGCAGCGGACAGATCATCCGCCGCAACTTCTCCCAGAAATACAGCGTTGTGGCGCCTGCGGCCACCGTCTCGGCCGACCTGATGAATGTGCTCTACGCCGGCTACAGCAATCCGATGTCCGTCTCCGCCCCCGGTGTGCCGCTCAGCAAGATCGGCGTGTCTATGAGCGGCGGTTCGCTGACACCGGCAGGCGAGGGCAAGTACATCGCCCGCCCCGAAGCCGTGGGCAAGGACGCCGTGATCACCGTGACCTCGGACATGGAGGGTCGCAGGGTGGAGATGGGCAAGTTCACATTCCATGTGCGCAAACTGCCCGACCCGACCGCTTACATCGCGTTCAGCGATGAGAAGGGCGCCGCCAGCCAGTACAAGGGCGGACGGCCGCTCAGCAAGAGCATACTCATGAGCTCGCGCGGCATAGGTGCGGCCATCGACGACGGGCTGCTCAACATCCCCTTCAGCGTGCAGGGCTTCGAGACGGTCTTCTTCGACAATATGGGCAACGCCGTGCCCGAGATTTCCAATTCGTCCAACTTTACAGAGCGGCAGAGGAACATGTTCCGCATGCTCTCCCGCGGCCGCCGGTTCTATATCACCCGCATCAAGGCCACAGGCCCCGACAAGATCGAGCGCACCCTGCCTCAGGCTCTTGAGGTGATCGTAAACTGACACGATAATAACACAGGAACAATGAGAATACATCAGATAATCAGAAACGTCGCGACGGGAGTGATGCTCCTCGTGCTGCCGGCTCTGCTCCCTGAGACCGCGTCGGCCCAGAGCAACAACGACGGCGGCCGCCCGGCTCTCACCGTGCGCCGCGACCGGCAGTCCACCTCCTCCAAGCCCAGAAGCAGCAGCAAGAGCAAGGCCACGACCCAGGATAAGGCCGCCAAGACCAACACCGCCACGAAGGCCGCTGCCGACACTAAGGCGAAGGCCAATCCCACCATACCGGCGCGCACAGCCCCCGCCGCAGCGACGGGCAAGGACAACGGCAAGACTGCCCGCCCCAAGTTCGTGCCGCGCCGCCAGACTACGGCCGCCAAGCCGCAGCAGGTGAGCGACGACCGCGCACAGCTCGACTTCCCCGTGGCTCCCGACATGCCCAAGGACGTATCCTGGCGCCGCGACATCTATCGCAGCATCGACCTCACGCAGGACGCCAACGCTACGCTTTATTATCCCCTCGAGCAGGAGGGCGACCAGATCAACCTGTTCACATACATCTTCCGCCTCATCATGCGCGGCCAGATCAAGGCCTACGCCTACACGCTGAGCGGCAATGAGAAATTTGACGACGCCAATATTGTAAAGGCCAAAGACCTCCTCGACCGCTACCACATCTACTACGAGACCAAGGACGGCCGCACGCATATCAACGACAGCGATATTCCCGCCGCCGAGGTGACCGAATATTTCATCAAGGAGAGCTCCTACTTCGACCAGCGCACCGCCACCTTCCACACCAAAGTCGTGGCGCTCTGCCCCGTGCTCAAGAGGGCCGACGATTTCGGCGGCGCCGACGCGCGCTACCCCATGTTCTGGGTGAAATACTCCGACCTCGAGCCCTACCTCACCAAGCTCCCGCTCACGGGCAGCAACTATAACAACGCCGCCACCATGAGCGCCGACGACTACTTCGCCATGAACCGCTACAAGGGCAAGATCTACAAGACCAACAACCTTCAGGGCCGCGTGCTGGCCAACTACTGCACCACCGACTCGGCCATGACCAAGGAGCAGAACAAGATCGAGAAGCAGCTCACCGACTTCGAGCAGCACATCTGGGGCAAGGACTCCGCCGACTCGGCCAAGATGAAGAAGGACACCGTAGCGCCGACCGACAAGAAGTCGCGCCGCACACTCTCCAGCCGTCGCCGCTCGAACTCCGACAGCGGTTCCGTCTCCGGCTCGCGCAAGAGCCGCGGCGCCAACAGCGGTTCCGGAGCCGCCCGCGTGACCGTGAGACGCCAGCGCCACTGATCCGGAGGCCGCCCAGGCTTCTCCGCCCGCTTGAATGTAAGGCAGGCAAGGCCGCAAGCGTTTCAGAGAATTACAAATATATTTCAGACCATTACAAGGCCGCAGGGGAACAGCTCCTCTGCGGCCTTGCTGCGTATGCGGGAAAGACTCGCTGTTTATACGCTTTCGCAATCTTACTGTGAGAAGAATGCTGTCTCCAAAAAGGGGAAAGTTATCTACTACGAAATGATGAATTCATTTCGTAGTAAGGAAGATTTCGAATATTATAGCTTTAGGCGACGTTAGTTAGGATGCCGGCCGCATAAAAAGTGCGCGGCGAAAAGACCGGCGTGGCATTGAGCGAATAATAACTGGGAGGGCCGCCGCCCTCAGCGGCCGTCCGCCGCACAAACAAATGCGCGATGGGATGTGCGATAGCTGTTTAGTTTGAGCGAATAGTTTTTAAGACGCGTTAGCTGGGAGGGCCGTTGCCCTCAACGGCCGCCAGCCGCCGCATAAGGTACAGAAGGGTATAATGCGCAATGTGCATCTACTTCTATCGTGAGTCTCTCGCATCGCAAATTACTTTCGCGCTTTGCCTTATTGGGCATGAGGGCCGCGTTGCAGCGAAAATAATGCGAAGAGGAAACGCTTGGGCACCAAAGCCACACGTCGATCTTTTTGCCAGATTAGCCAAATCGCCTGTAAAGCGGAATGCGGCCGCTGAGGGCAGCTGCCCTCCCAGTTATCGTCGCCTCTTCATCTAATTTCGCTCACATCATTAATCTTCGCTCTTATCAGCCCGCCTCGCAAAATGAGTTATATGATATAATAGGCACACTTCTGTGACCTCGGAAAAGGCAATTTTTGACCCCTTGTAACTATATGATTTTCAGTGTCCGCGGAAGGCCAAAACTACATTTGAGACGTTTTGAACTATCTCAAATGTAGTTTTCCTCAGGTCCTATGTGAGTATCCCAGCATGCGGGACGGTTTCCAACACATATAATAGCGCAGTCCATTCTCTGCATCATTTGCGTCAGCAGATACCCTCCTGCGGTCGCGGCGGAGGTGCACGGCCGCCACACAGCGGCACACAGGCGGGCGCAAGAAGACTCCGCGCGGGGGTGAAAGGGGCGCTGGGGCTAATGCGCGCTGAATCATAGTATACAAGACGGAAATTCTTTATATCTTTGCACTGCAAAATCTTAAAATTCATATTAGCATATACACAATGGAAGAGCTATTTTCTACCCTGCCCTACAAGGTGGCAGATATCAAGCTGGCTGACTTCGGCCGCAAGGAGATACGCATAGCAGAGCACGAGATGCCGGGACTCATGGCGCTCCGCGCAAAATATGGCGAGAGCCAGCCGCTCAAGGGAGCGCGCGTGATGGGCTCGCTGCACATGACCATCCAGACGGCCGTGCTCATCAAGACGCTCGTAGCGCTCGGCGCCGAGGTAAGATGGGCTTCGTGCAACATCTACAGCACGCAGGACCACGCCGCAGCCGCCATCGCCGACATGGGTGTCGGTGTGTTTGCATGGAAGGGTGAGAGCCTCGACGACTACTGGTGGTGCACACTCCAGGCCATGAACTTCCCCGGCGGCAAAGGCCCCAACATGATCGTCGACGACGGCGGCGACGCCACGCTGATGATGCATCTCGGCGCCAAAGCCGAGAAGGATCCCTCTGTCCTCGACACCCCGAGCACATCGGGCGACGAGAAGGCGCTCAAGGCTATCCTCAAGCGTGTGCAGCAGGCACAGCCGCACCGCTGGAGCGACACGATCGGCGAGGTGCGCGGCATCAGCGAGGAGACAACGACCGGTGTACACCGCCTCTATCAGATGGAGGCCAACGGCGAGCTTCTCATCCCCGCCTTCGACGTAAACGACAGTGTGACCAAGAGCAAATTTGACAACCTCTACGGCTGCCGCGAGTCGCTGGTGGACGGCATCAAGCGCGCCACGGATGTCATGGTAGCCGGCAAGGTGGCCGTCGTAGCCGGATACGGCGAAGTGGGCAAGGGCTGCGCACAGAGCCTCCGCTCCTACGGCGCACGCGTACTGGTGACAGAGGTAGACCCGATCTGCGCGCTTCAGGCCGCCATGGAGGGCTACAAGGTAGTGACGATGGACGAGGCCGCTCCCGTGGGCAACATCTTCGTCACCACGACGGGCAACATCGACGTCATCACCACCGAACACATGAGCGTCATGCCCGATGAGGCCATCGTCTGCAACATAGGTCACTTCGACAGCGAGATACAGGTGGACAAACTCAAGCAGATCCCCGGCATACGTCATGAGAATATCAAGCCGCAGGTGGACAGCTACCAGTTCCCCGACGGTCATCACATCACGCTTCTTGCCGACGGCCGCCTTGTCAATCTGGGCTGCGCCACGGGCCATCCCTCATTTGTGATGAGCAACTCGTTTACCAATCAGACTCTGGCCCAGATCGAGCTTTTCAACCACGACTACAAGGTGGGCGTGTACCGTCTGCCCAAGAAGCTCGACGAGGAAGTGGCCCGCCTGCATCTGGCGAGCGTCGGCGCTCACCTCACCAAGCTCACTCCGGCTCAGGCCGAGTATATCGGTGTGAAGCCCGAGGGCCCGTTCAAGGCTGAATATTACAGATATTAAAAGAGGCGCACACCTCTCTCCGCGCCCGCCTTCACGGCGCGCGGAGAGAGACTCTCACGTCTCCCCTCATAGCCAAAAATATCCCATCATGAGCCAAAATACGAAACCATCGTCAGGCGTCAGGGCGCTTCTGGGCCGCATCTGGCCTGATGCCCTGGCGGTCATCCTGTTCATCTTAATCTCGGTGGCCTACTTCTTCACGCCTCTCACGCAGGGCCTTGTCCTCTCGGGCAACGACATCACGGGCGGCGTAGGTGCGGGCCACGAGGCGCAGGAGTACTACCAGCGCACGGGCCATCAGACACGCTGGACAGACGCCCTGTTCAGCGGCATGCCCACCTACCAGATATCGCCGTCCTACAAGTCGCGCTCGGTGCTCTCCGCTCTGGAGCGTGTCTACGAACTGGGGTTGACTGACTGTGTGATGTATGTGTTCATCCTGCTCACGGGCTTCTACATCCTGATGCGCACCTTCCGCGCACGGCCTCCCGTGGCAGCCTTCGGCGCTATCGCCTGGGCGTTCTCGTCCTACTTTTTCATCATCATCGGTGCGGGCCACCTGTGGAAGGTGCTGACGCTCGCCTTCATCCCTCCCACGGTGGCGGGAATGGTGATGTGCTACCGGGGGCAGTATCTGAGGGGCGCGGTGATGACCATGTTCTTCATCGCCTGGCAGATACTCTCCAATCACCTGCAGATGACCTACTACTTCCTGTTCGTCATGATTCTCCTGTCGATAGGATTCCTCGTGGCGGCCATCAGGGAGAAGAAGCTCTTGCAGTTTGCCAAGGGCGTGGGCGTCTTCGCAGTGGCTTCGCTCATCGGCGTGGCCGTCAACGTGTCCAATCTGTATCACACCTACCAGTATTCGCAGCAGACGATGCGCGGCAGCAGCGAGCTCGCCGGCAGCGACAGCGGCAAGAAGGGGCAGACGGGCCTCAGCAAGGACTACATCACCCAGTGGAGCTACGGCACGGGCGAGACATTCTCTCTCCTGGTGCCCAATGTGAAGGGCGGCGCCAGCGGAGCGCTCAATGCCAACGAGAAGGCGCAGGCCAGCGACCACTACTCCTCATACATGCAGACACTCCAGCAGCTCTATCCCAACCTCGGGGGAGCCACGCCGGGCCTGTCACAATACTGGGGTGAGCAGCCCGGCACCTCGGGCCCCGTATATGTGGGCGCATTCATCTGCCTGCTCTTCATCCTCTCGCTGTTCATCGTCAGGGGGCCGGTGAAGTGGGCTCTGCTCGTGGTCACCGTGCTGTCCATCCTCCTCTCGTGGGGGCACAACTTCCCCGCCTTCACCAACTGGATGATCGACTTCTTCCCGATGTACAATAAGTTTCGCGCCGTGTCGAGCATCCTCGTCGTGGCCGAATTCTCCATACCTCTCCTCGCCGCGCTGGGCCTCAAGCGCATCTACGACGAGCCCGCGCTCCTGAAGGAGAAGAGCAAGTATCTCTACATCTCCTTCGGTATCACGGCGGGCCTCTGCCTGCTGTTTGCCGTGAGCCCGTCCACATTCTTCGGCCAGTGTCTCACCGGCGCGGAGCAGCAGACGCTCACCCAGCTGCGCGGCATCCTGCAGCCGCAGATCGTCGACACCTACGCGGGCGACATCGCCGCCATCCGCCAGAGCATCCTCTCCGCCGACGCGTGGAGAAGCTTCTGGATCATCGTTATCGGCATGGCCATCCTCATGATCTACCGCACCGGCAAACTGAAAGGCGTGTGGATGGTGTCGGCTGTGACGCTGCTCGTCCTGGTCGACATGTGGAGCGTCAACCGCCGCTACCTCAACGATGACATGTTCGTCGACCCGCTCACCAAGGAACAGGTGTTCGCCAAGACCAACGTCGACGCCGAGATACTCCGCGACAAGAGCCTCGACTACCGTGTGCTCAACTTTGCCTCCGACACATTCAACGAGAACGAGACATCCTACTGGCACAAGAGCATAGGCGGTTATCACGCCGCCAAGCTGGCCCGCTATCAGGACCTCATCTCCACCTGCATCGCCCCCGAGATGCAGAAGACCATGAAGGTGTTGCAGGCCAACGGCGACCTGTCGAAGGTAAACGGCGACACCGTCTGCCCCGTCATCAACATGCTCAATGGCAAGTACTTCATCCTGCCCATGCAGGACAACCGCCGCATCGCGATGCTCAATCCCTGGGCCTTCGGCAATGCATGGTTCGCCCATAGCCTCACCTATGTGAACGGCGCCAAGGCCGAGATGAACGCGCTCCAGAAGGCTAACCTGCGCACGGACGCCGTGGCCGACGAGAGCTTCAGCGGTGCGCTGGGCAAGGCCTACAGCCTCGCTGCGCCCGACACGACGGCCAGCATCAGGCTCATCACCTACGAGCCCAACCACCTCGTCTACACCGCCACCACACGCACGCCGGCCGTAGCCGTTATCTCGGAGATCTACTACCCGGGATGGACGGCCACCCTTGACGGCAAGCCCGTAAGCATAGGCCGCGCCGACTATATCCTGCGCGCCGTGAGCATCCCCGCCGGCACACACCGCCTCGAGATGACCTTCGACCCGCAGTCGCTCCATGTCACCGAGACCGTCGCCTACTGCGCCCTCGCCGTGATGCTGCTGGCCCTCGTCTTCCTCGTGCTGCGCGATGTGCGCCGCGGCAAGACGACCGCCACGACCACCGCCGGCAAGACCGACAAGTAACACCCCGCTACAGCATAGCGGCACATATATAAAAAGTCCCAGAGCCTCATCGCTTCGGGACTTTTTTGTGCTCCTCACGCCGCCTTCCGCGATGCCCGCCTCCTCCGGAAATGCCTTTTACAAGAATATGAAAACCAATCCTACTATGAGGGGCGAAACTACAAGGCACATATTTTCTACTAAGTCCTTTGTAATTTTCCTCATGTGCTTTGTAGTTTTTCTAATGTGCGGGAAGATTTTTCAGATGATGCGAGACACATTTCTCCCGATGGGTATAATCCCCCGTGCGCAGGAAAGTAAGAATGTGTGTTTCGTGAAATTCCCCGTGCACAGGCGAAATGGATTTTCCAAACAGCCCCTCCGCCGGCACCGTCCTATCCCACCCAAAATAAAAGGCTCCGCGCCGTCACAACGGGAGCTCCCGGATGACATCCTCCGGGAGGAAGATGTCGCAGTCGGCCTTCGAAAGCGGCTGCTCGCGAAGGAAAAGCGCATACACCACATGCCGGCCCTCGGCAAACGGCGCAAGGCTCACCTTCCGCTTCAGTTTGTCCAGCAACCGGTCGGCATAGTCGGCCGCGGTCCATTTGCATTCGCCCACAAGAATGGTATTGCTGTCGTCCTGCGCCTCGGCAACGACGTCAAACTCGAGGTCCTCGTATCCGACAGGCGTCTTGCGGCCCTCCTCGCGGATGGGCGCCTTGCCCCACCAGCGACGCGCCTCCCGCCATGTATGCCCCATCAGCTCATTGCCCGTGACGGCTATCTGGCAGACGCGCTCCCAGACGCCGCCCACATGGTCGTGGAACGACTGCTCCAGCATCCGCTTCACGATGCCGGCGCGGCCGATGGCGATGGCGGACTTGTAGGGCTCGACAAACTTGTAATAGAAAGCCATGAACGGGTCGTCTATCTGATAGAGGGTCTTTTTCGTCTTTTTCTCGCTCTCGCCGAAGGGCACTTCCTTGCGGAGGAAGGCCATCTCGGTCAGGTTGCTGATGGGCTTGAACAGGTCGGCCGTGCTCTTGCCCACCGCGCCGGCGATGTCGGAATATCTGTGCCGCCCGCTGCCTATGGCCGTCATGATCGACGCATACGGGGCTATGTCCGGGGCATCGTCCATGAAAAGCCGCGAAGGCTCGTTATAGAGGAGTCCGTGCTCGTCGAGCACCAGAGCGTCGACGGCTTCTCCGAGAGAGGCGTACTTCTCCCGCTGTGTCCAGTACTGCGGCACACCGCCCCACACGCTGTATTCCTCGATGAGGCTCGCGGCGTCCAAGTCCATGGCCTTCCACCAGTGAGGCAGGCGGATGGGCTTCAGGCAGAACTCCTCGTCCGCGCGGCCGTAGAGCGGTTCCGTGCCCTTGATGAGGCTCTGCATCATCCGCTGCGACGAGCCGCAGATCACTATGTTGCAACGCAGTCCTTCGCCGCCCTGCACACGCCGGTCCACTATCCGCTGGAGCGCAGACGGCAGCGAGGGGTCACCGGTTACCATGTAGGGGAACTCGTCCAAGACCAGGGTGGCATTATCCGCGCAGCGGCGGCTGAAGGCGAGGATTATCTCCTCCCAGCCCGGGTATACGGGGCCGTCGAAACCCTCGTAGACCGTGGCGATGGCCCTGGCGAGCAGGGCTATCTGCGTCGCCGGTTCGCTCAGCGCGGCCTCATAATACACGTCCTGCTCTCCGAGCACCTTGCGGATGAGCGTCGACTTGCCCAGACGCCTGCGGCCGTAGAGCACAATGAATGCCGGCGCCGCGGAAGCCAGTGCGCTCCTGAGCCTCCGCTGTTCCCTTTCCCTGTCAATGAATTCCATCTGCCCTGAGTTTGTTTTAAAAATTACTTGTTTCGGAATAACTAATTGCAAAAATAGTTATTTGAAAATTGATTACCAAACTATTGCCATTGTTTTTATTGTCGGGAGAGGGGCGATTGAGACTGATGATGCGGAGACGGGGAAAGGGCCGTATTTCTTTAATTTAAACACAAAGCGGGGGCATAGCGCGGGAACATTCGCAGAAAAGAGGATTTACATAGCTGATATGCAAAAATTTATTAGTTACTTTGCAATACAGATATTACACCACAGTATTATGAAACATCGTTCTCTACTCCGTATAGCGACTTTCGCGGTCGCGCTCATTGCTCTGGCCGGCTGCCGTGACAGCGGCGAGGAGATGGAAGAGGCGCGCATCTCCACGCGTGTGAACCTCGGGGACACTGTCAGCGAGACGCCGCTGCTGCCCGCCAAGGAGATGCGGGCCGTCTGGATGGCTACCGTCTACGGCATCGACTGGCCCAACACTCTCTACACGCAGGCGGCTCAGAAGCGGCTCTATACAAAATACCTCGACTCCCTCAAGGCTCTGAACATCAACACGGTCTTCTTTCAGGTACGCAGCATGGCCGATGCGTTCTACAACTCGCCCTACGAGCCGTGGAGCCGGTTTATCACGGGCCAGGTGAACAAGAATCCGGGCTACGACGTGCTCAAGTTTCTCATCGACGAGGCCCACAAGCGCTGCATGAGCTTCCATGCGTGGATCAATCCTTACCGCATCGCCACGCGCTCGGACAACACTAAGTCGTTCCCGGCTCTGGACAGCCGCATTCCGAAGATGCTCATCAAGGACTACAATAAGATCCGCGTGTTCAATCCCGCCCTGCCGGAGACCCGCGCATATCTGGACACCATTGTCAAGGACCTCATCACCAAGTACAACGTCGACGGCATCCACATGGACGACTACTTCTACCCGAGCCTGACGAGCGGCGAGAGCATGAACGACGATGCCGAGTACAAGAAATACGGCGGCAGCTTTTCCGACATCACCAACTGGCGCAGGGAGAATGTCAACCTGATGGTGCAGAGCCTGCAGAAGGTCATCAGAGAGACGCGACGGGAGGTGGTGTTCTCCATCTCGCCGCAGGGCAATGTGGAGAACGACTACAACGGGCAGTATGCCGACGTGGCCAAATGGATGTCGCGCGGATGGCTCGACGTGATGATCCCGCAGATCTACTACCCCACTGGCACAGCGAGCACCAACTTCAATGCGCGCCTCGACTGGTGGAGCTCGCACGCCTACCGCTGCAATCTGCTCATAGGCTACGGTGTCTACCGCTTCGACCCCAACTCGACGACGGCCAAGTTCCGCACCAACGCGATGCTGGCCGAGCAGTTTGCCCTGGCAGCCAAGAAAAAGAAGGTGACGGGCGCTGTGCTCTACTCGACGATAAGCCTGAAGAACAACAAGTGTGATGTAAAGTCGGTGATCCGCAAGCAGTACGCCAAGAAGGCGCTCATCCCCTTCTACGGCAAGTACACCCAGGTCAAACCGTCGGCGCCGGAGAATGTAGAGCTCGTCAAGGGCGGCACGCTCTGCTGGGATGCGGTCAAGGACTGCTACTACGCCGTCTACAGCAGCAATGGCGATCACAAGACAGCCACTCTCGAGGCCGTCACGACCTCTACGAGCTATGCGCTGAGCCGCGAAGGGAAATACTTCGTCACGGCGGTGAGCAAGAAGGACAACGCCGAGAGCGCCATCTCCACCATCCTGCTCTGCAAGAAGGCAGACATCCCCACGGGCATCACGGAGGTGAGAATCGACAAATAAGACAGGACAAAATACACATATACATATGAGACGACAATTGTTCACCCTGCTCCTGGCTGTGCCTCTGACAGCGGGAGCGCAGATATTCAGCGTGAGCTCAGAGCGTACCGTCGCCCTTCCGGACAGCACGTCGCAGGTAGCGGCCATCAGTCCGCGCGGCGACTTCCTGCTGCTCACCGACGCGGAGAATAACGGCCTCAGGAAATACGACCTCACCACGGGTGCCATCACTCCCATCACCACTGCATCGGGCGCTGGCTACGGCGTGGAGCTCTCGGCCGACGGCACAAAGGCTGTCTACCGCGAGATCACCTACGACCAGCATCACCTGCGCTACACCTCGCTCCATGTGGCGGACCTGAGCGGCGGGAAGTCGCGCCAGGTGGTGAAGCCCACACGCTCCCTGCAGGGCTACAGCGTCGACGGCGGGCAGCTCAGCACTACGCAGGCGGGGATGTCGCGTTCGCGCGTCATCGCAGGCGGCAGCTCCGTCTCCACCTCCCGTCCCGCGCTCTCCATCGACAACGGGCAACTGATGATAAGTAGCGACGGCGGCGAGGCTACCGTGTTCTCGCCCCTGGGCACCGACAAGAGTTACATCTGGCCCTCGCTCTCGCCCTCGGGCAGCAAGGTGCTCTTCTATGTGGGCGGCGAAGGCGCTTACGTGTGCAGCCTCGACGGCAGCAATCCCGTCTCGCTCGGCATACTACGCGCCCCGAAATGGTATGACGACAACACGGTGGTGGGCATGTACGACGAAGACGACGGCGTAGCGGTCTACGCCTCGCGCATCATCGCCGCCACGCTCGACGGCCGGCGGCAGACGCTCTCGCCCGACAGCATAGTGGCCATGTATCCGCAGGTAGCCCCCGAAGCGGGCCGCATCACCTATTCCACCCCGGAGGGCGGCACACGTATCATCGACGTTAAAAAATAGACCGGCATGAAAAAGTTATTCTTCGCTATTGCAGCCCTGCTAATCTGCGGGAGCATCGCCGCCCAGAACAGCTCGGACGTGCGCATCTACCTCAACGCGGGCCACGGAAGCTGGGGCCCGAACGATCGCCCCATGCCCACCATTCCCTACCCCAACCTCGCCTCGACGGGACGCCCCGACACGTGCGGATTCTATGAGAGCAACACCAATCTCTGGAAGATACTCAAGCTCGGAGAGACCCTCGAGAAGATGGGAGTCAAGAGAAAGAACATCATGTACTCGCGCCGCAAGAACGGGCCCTATCCCTATGTCAAGGGCGCGGCCAACGAGGCAAAATACAATCGCTCCCTCTCCGAGATATCCGCAGAGGTGGAGGCCAACAACATGGACATGTTCATCTCCATACACTCCAACGCCGCCTCCGAAGCCTCTACGGCCAACTATCCCCTGATCCTCTACCGCGGCAATGATGGTGACGGCGGCGACCTCGCAAAGGGAAGCCGCGCCATGAGCCAGGCCATCTGGGGCCCCCACTACATGGACGAGCTCGACCCGCAGAGCGCCTACAGCCGCACCAACATGAACATTCGCGGCGACCTCGACTTCTATCACGGCGACTATCCCGTCACCAACCGCTACTCCGGCGTCACCTACCACGGCTACCTCGGTGTGCTCAAGCACGGTGTACCGGGATTTCTGCTCGAAGGATTCTATCACACCTACCAGCCCGCGCGCCATCGCGCCCTCAACAAGGACTACTGCGGCGAGGAAGGTGTGCGTGTAGCCCGCGGTGTGTGCCACTATTTCGGTCTGACGCCCGAGACGACGGGCTATGTGATGGGCACAGTGAAAGACCTCAAAAACAAGATAGTCAACGACCTGTTCCACTACGCTTCGGGCTCGATAGACCAGTGGATGCCGGTCAACGGAGCCACCGTGCGCCTCATGCAGAACGGTCAGGAGGTGGCCTCCTACCAGGTGGACACGCTCTACAACGGCATCTTCTACTTCGAAGGCATCGCCCCGGGCAGCTACACGCTCCAGGTGGAAGCCGAGGGCTACGAACCGCTCTCAGGCACCTACACCCGTCCTATCCAGGTCAAGGCCAATGCTACCACTTACGTCAACCTGCGCGTCGAGAAGATACCGCCAGTCATCCACTACGACAACTATCCCACGCCGGACCAGCCCGCTTACGTCGGGCTCCCGGGCGAATTCCAGATGCTGCGCACCACCAAGACCTACACATCGCTCAGCGGGACGATAAAGCGCGTCCTCTTCCGCGGCGACTCGGCCGTCGTGCTAACAGAGAGCAGCCAGAAGCCGCGTCTCTACCTCATCAATCTTAAGAGCAGCGTCATCTCGCGCACCATCAGCACCACCGGCATTGCAGCCCTTGACACAGCCAACGACGGCGAGATAGTGGCGCTCAACGACATCGCCTTCAGCGCCGACGGCAAGCTCATCGGCATCAACAAGGTGGTCAATCAGTACAGCGATGCCCAGGTGGACAGCGGCTACAAGCGCGGCACACTGCGCCTCTACAAGTGGGACAGCTACGCCTCCAGCCCCGTGCTGTGGGCCTCCACACAGAGCTCGGCAAACTTCTACCGGGCAACCATGGGCGACGCCCTGACGGTGAGCGGAGACAGCAAGGACTGCCGCGTCACCACTACGGCCACCACCATGTCGGCCTCCGGCGGCATGAGGATGCTCTGCCTCCACATCACCGGCGACACGATAGAGAGCACGACATTCACCGAGAAGACCATCAATAATGGCAACTTCTCCACCTCGCGTCTGGGGGGCAACCTGTCCCTCGTTGTCTCGCCGCGCGCCGATTCGCTCCTGGTGATCGACGGCAACGCGTCGCTCCCCATCGAGTTTGAGCCCGCCGCCACCAACAATGTCGACAGCCGCATCGTCAGCACCTTCACCGAGCAGGCGGACGACAGCGTGGGCACCGTCGCCACGGGCGCCACGTTCTTCAAATACGGCGGCCGCAATGTCATGGTCACGCCGTATATCACCTCCGGCAAAGTGCAGGGCATCAAGCTCTACGATATCACCGCCGGCCTCGACCACGCAGTCATGACCGAGATCAATGGCGAGGCTGTCAGCTACGGCACAGCCATCCCATTCCTGGCCACAGGCAGCAAGGTGTCGGGCCGCGACCTCACGCTCTACCTCGTCGAGGGCCGCCGCTTCATCCGCTACACCACCGTCGGCAAGACACAGCCCACCCAGGCCGGCATCACGGCCTACGCTCTCAAAGCCGCGCAGAGCAGCGACGGGGAGAACTACACATTCTCCTTCACCGCCAACACACAGCCCCGCGAGGCCCGCATATTGCTCTACGACGCCACGACGGGAGAGAAATGCGACAGCATAAGCGTCGACAGCCCCGTCAAGGGTGAGAACAATGTCACGGTGCCCGTCAGCAGTCTGCCCCTCCAGGACGGCGGCCGGCTGAAGTGGGCCGTATGGCTGCGTGCGCTGCCCGTCACGGACATCGTACGCCTCAACTCCTCCGAGAGCAACACCTACACCTCGGCCTTCTCAGCCATCGACGACGATACCAACTCGCCCTACTTTGGCAATATCTACCTCTACGACTACGTTCAGAGCGACAAGAGCGCCAGCGGCCTCTATGTCTACTCGCCCTCCTACACTCGCGCCAACAGCACTCCGCTCGGCGCCGGCATCATGCAGACGGGCTACCGCATCGCCACGGGCGAAGGCGGCAGGGTCTACATCCCCGACTACAGCGACAGCCACCCGGGCGTCTACGTCATGCAGATGCCTGAGAGCAGCGCGTTCAGGCCTTTCTTCAGCGGCACGGCATCCTCTGCGGGCCTCATCACCAACGGCAGCGCACAGGTCGGCAGCTCCTCGCCCGCCGTGGCCGTAAAGGGCGGAAAGCTCTACGCCGTACTGGAGGATATGGGCAATAATATAGGAGTCTACGACATAGGCACAGGCGACGCCGTGAAGGGTACATGGAGCAGCGCGCCCACTAAGATACTCTCCGTCGGTTCGCTCCTGCTCAACGGCAACTGCGCCCTCTACCCCGACCCCGTGCACGACGGCGTCTGGGTGAGCCAGATACGCTACGCGGGCAACAACACCGCCGCCGTGCCGTCGCTCATCTACGTGGACGGCAATGGCAATACGCTCTTCAACTCGGGTTCTGACGCCTTTGCCCCGCATCTCAACGGTTCCTCCGGCGCCGGATTTGCCGTCTCGCGCGACGACAGCACGCTCGTCATCAACGATGCCTCCGGCCGCCTGCAGTTCTTCCGCATCAGCTGGGACGGCAGCACGCCGACGCTCACCCCGCTGTGGACCTACACCACCGACGTGGTCAACACCTCCGCGCGCAACTCGATCTACCAGATGTCCTTTGACCGCGGCGGCAACCTGATCTGCACAGGCTCGGCCCTCGGCGTCTACACCGTGCCCCGCGCCGTCAACGTGACGCTGATCCCCGCGCCCGAGAGCAACGAGATAGTCAACGCTATCCATGAGGTCAAGGCCGGCAAGTCCGCCGCGCTCAGCTACAACGCCGCGACACTCACGGTGAGCCGTCCCGCAGGAGTGACGGGCGCCATCACGGCCTTCGACACGACCGGCGCGCAGGTAGCCCTCAGCCACGGCAGCACGCTCTCGCTGCAAGGCCTGCTGAAGGGCGTCTACATCGTGAAGTGTGGCGCACTCCGGCCAATCAAGGTGAGAGTAAAATAAATCAAGCCTTGCTCCGGGCTATTCCTTCGAGGGATTAGCTCACGCAAGTATAAGATGAAATAAATCCTCCAGCGCGCAATACAACGGCGGGGACGCTTCTTTAAGGGCGTCCTCGCCTTTGTTTTCATTCTGTGTGCGGGGCGTTAGCCGGGAGGGCCGCTGCAGCACGGCCCGCCAGCCGCCGCATAAGGTATTGAAGGGTATAATGCACAATGCGCAACTACTTCTATTGTGAGGCTCTTGCACCGCAAATACTTCGCGCTAGGCCTTATTGGGCATGCGGCCGTTAAGGGCAACGACCCTCCCAGCTATAAATTCGCCATACGAAACAACGACGCTTTTTCCTTCTTATTGGGAAAGGCATTCCCCATCACTTCAAAAACCTTCCGCATGCGCGGATACTCACATAGGACATGAGGGAAACTACATTTGAGATAGTTCAAAACGTCTCAAATGTAGTTTTGGCCTTCCGGGGGCACTGTGTTTCAGTGATTTACAAGGACGATTTTTCAGCCTTCCGGGAGGGGGCTTCTTCTGATTCCCCACACAACTCAGCCGCCGGGTAAAGGCCCTGTAGCGCGGCGGAAGGCCGTGAATACACGTACGGCCGCCTCATTCTAAGGGGCGGCCGTAACTGATGTTATGAGATTTGCCTCTGACTATTGTACATTGGCCTCAGGAGCGCGGTCCATTCTCTTAAAACTTATCGCGGGGCGCGCTCAGGGGCGGACGCAGCGTCAGAAGCGGAAGTAGCCCTTGGCGTTGTAGTAGCAGATGTCCTCGACCATGTGGCCGATGCGGTCCATCTCGGAGGCGGGCAGTTCGCCGTTCTCCACGTCGCGGCCGATGAGGTTGCAGAGGATGCGGCGGAAGTATTCGTGGCGCGGGTAGGAGAGGAACGAGCGCGAGTCGGTGAGCATGCCCACGAAGCGGCTCAGCAGGCCCTCCATGGACAGGATGTTGAGCTGCTCCTCCATGCCGTATTTCTGGTCGGCGAACCACCACGCGGAGCCCCACTGCATCTTGCCCGGGCAGGAGCCGTCCTGGAAGTTGCCTATCATGGAGGCCACGATGTAATTGTCCGCCGGATTGAGGTTGTAGATGATCGTCTTGGCCAGTTTGCCGTCGTTGTCGAGGCGGTCGAAGAAGCGGGCCATGGACGCGGCGGTGCGGTCGTCGCCGATAGAGTCGCAGCCTATGTCGCGGCCCAGGCGGCGGAACAGGCGCGTGCTGCAGTTGCGCATGGGGCCGTAGTGGAACTGCTGTACCCAGTCGCTGTCGGCGTCCATCACGGCGAGGGCGTAGAGCACCGCGGAGCGCAGTTTGTCGGCCTCGGCTTCTGGGAGCCGCTCACCGCCGAGCAGGCGCGCGAAGAGGTCGCGGGCCTCCGCATCGCTGCACGGGTCGGCGTAGAAATGGGGCAGGCCGTGGTCGGAGAGGCGGCAGTCGTGGGCTGCGAAGAAGTCGTGGCGCTTCCGGATGGCCGCGAGGAAGTCCCCGTAGGAGAGTATGCTCACACCGCTGGTCGCGGCGAGGCGGTCGAGGTAGGCGTGGAAGGAGGCAGGGTCGTCGTAGGCGAACATCTGGTCAGGGCGCCACGCCGGCAGCACCTTGACCCCGAAGCCTTCCTTGCGGAGCTGCTCGTGATACTCAAGGCTGTCCACAGGGTCGTCGGTGGTGCAGACCACCTCGACATGGTAGCGCCGCATGAGGCTCCGCGCGCTGAACTCGGGGCTCTTCAGCTTCTCGTTGCACTCGTCGTAGATCTCCCGGGCCGTCTTCTCGCTCAGCACCTTCTTTATGCCGAAGGCTGTGCGCAGCTCGAGGTGGGTCCAGTGGTAGAGCGGATTGCGCATGGCGTAGGACATGGTCCCGGCCCACTTCTCAAACTTTTCCCAGTCTGTTGCGTCGCCCGTGATGAAGCGCTCGTCGACGCCGTTGGCCCTCATGGCGCGCCATTTGTAGTGGTCGCCGCCCAGCCAGAGCTCCGTGATGGAGCGGTAGCGGTGGTCCTCTGCGATCTCTTTGGGGCTGAGATGGCAGTGATAGTCGATGATGGGCAGGTGCTCCGCCCTCTCGTGGTAGAGCTGCCGCGCTGTGTCTGTCTCGAGGAGGAAATCCTCATCCATAAAGCTTCTTGCCATTGTTTTTATGATTGTGCTGTGCCGGAGGTAGCGGAGCGCGGGGAGGCCAGGCCGCCTGCGCGCCGCCATGTCCGGCCTCTATTTTCTGATGTCTTTGATTATCTCCAGCGCCTCGCGCGTACGGGTCGTGATGTAGCTCCAGTCGGCGGCGGCCACGCGCTCCTTGGGGAACATCTTCGAGCCCATGCCCACACACCAGGCTCCGGCGGCGAACCACTGCCTGAGGTTGTCCGCGTCGGGGGACACGCCGCCAGTCACCATGATCCTGGTCCACGGCATGGGGGCCAGCAGACTTTTGACGAGGCCCGGGCCTACGACGCTGCCGGGGAAGATCTTGATGAGGTCGCAGCCCACCTCCTGCGCCTGCCCCACCTCGGACGGGGTCATGCAGCCCGGGGTGTAGGGGACGCAGCGGCGGTTGCACACACGGGCTACATCGGGATTGAAGAGCGGCCCCACGATAAAGTTCGCCCCGAGCTGGATGTACAGGGCGGCTGTGGGGGCGTCGACCACCGTGCCGGCGCCGAGCGCGAGCTCGGGGCACGCGCTGTCGGCCCACTTGACGAGCTCTGCGAACACCTCGTGGGCGAAGTCGCCGCGGTTGGTGAACTCGAATGCGCGGACGCCGCCCTCGTAGCAGGCGAGGATGACGTGCTTGGCCGTCTCGACATCGTCGTTGTAGTACACGGGCACCATTCCGGTGGTGCCTATCTTCTCAAGTACGCTTATCTTGTCAAATTTTGCCATTTCTCTGAATAGTTTTCTTCGTTTCTGGGATGAATGAGATTAATGTCCCGGCGCGCGTGTCGCTGCGGGGACGTACGGAATGGGCCGGCGCCCTGCGCTTATCCCTCGCGGGCTTCCATCGTGCGGGCTATACCCATCTCGAGTCCGCGCAGTTCGGCCAGCCCGCGCAGGCGGCCGATGCAGGAATAGCCGGGATTGGTGTGCTTGTGCAGGTCGTCGATCATCTGATGGCCGTGGTCGGGGCGGAGCACTATGGAGCGGCCCATGCGCTGCTCCTCCTCGAGCAGGGCGCGCATCATGGCGTACATGTCCACATCGCCCTCGAGATGATTGGCCTCGTAGAAGTTGCCCTCGGCGTCGCGCTTGGTGCTGCGCAGGTGGACGAAGTAGATGCGGTCGGCAAAGCGGTGCATCATGTCCACGCAGTCGTTCTTCGGGCTCACGCCCAGCGAACCGGTGCAGAGGCAGAGGCCGTTGGCAGGGCTCGGGACGGCGTCGGAGATGGTCTGGAAGTCGGCAGCTGAACTCAGGACGCGCGGCAGACCGAGAATGGGCATCGGGGGATCGTCGGGATGGATGACAAGGCGCACTCCGGCCTCCTCGGCCGCAGGACACACCTCGCGGAGAAAGTCGATGAGATTAGCGCGCAGGTCCTCGCGCGTCTTGCCCTTGTAGCGGTCCAGCTCAGAGCGGAACTGCTCAAGCGTGAAACTCTCCTCGGCGCCCGGAAGACCCGCGATCATGTTGTGGGTAAGCAGGCGGATATCGTCGTCGCTCATCCGGCGGTAGCGCTCATAAGCCTTGCGTTTGTCGGCATCGCTGTACTCGTCATCTGCTTCGGGACGCCGCAGGATATAAAGGTCGAAGGCCATGTAGGCAGCGCGCTCGAAACGCAGGGCGCGGCTGCCGTCGGGCATGAGATAGCTCAGGTCGGTGCGTGTCCAGTCGAGCACGGGCATGAAATTGTAGGTAACGACGCGGATGCCGCACTCGCCCAGGTTCCTGAGCGATTGGCAGTAGTGATCGATATAGTCGCGGTAGTGGCCGGTACGGGTCTTGATATGCTCGTGTACGGGCACGCTCTCGACGGCGGACCACTCCATACCGGCGGCCTCCACTTCCCTCTTGCGCTTCATAATCTCCTCTACGCTCCACACCTCGCCGTTGGGGATGTGGTGCAGGGCTGTGACGACGCCGCGGGCTCCGGCCTGACGTATGTCCTGAAGCGAGACAGGGTCATTGGGGCCGTACCAGCGGAAAGATTGATTGCAAAGTATCATAGTCTGACTCAGGCGCGCGCCATATTCACAGCGCACGCATTATAATATATATAGCTTCTTCGGTTATATAGAAAAGACGTTGAATCCGCCGTCCACGACCGCCACTGTGCCGGTGACAAACTGCGAGGCGGGACTTATGAGATAATGGATTGTGCCGCAGAGCTCCTCCGGCTCGCCCATGCGGCCCATAGGTGTCTGATGGATGATGTCGTGTCCGCGCTGTGTCCAGCTACCGTCGGGATTGGTCAGCAGCGAGCGGTTCTGGTCGGTCAGGAAGAAGCCCGGCGCGATGGCGTTGACGCGGATGTGCGGGCTGAACTTGCTGGCGACCTCCTTGGCCATGTATGCGGTGAAATTGCTCACGCCGGCCTTTGCCACGCCGTAGCCGGCGACGCGTGTCAGGGGGCGGAATGCGGACATCGATGAGAAGTTGACTATCGTGCCGCTCTTCTGCTCGGTCATGGGACGCAGGAATACCTGCGTGGGGAGCACCGTCCCGAGGAGGTTGAGCTCGAGCACACGGCGGAAATCCTCGGGATTGAGGTCGAAGAACGACTTGTCGGGCGGAATGGTAGCGCCGGGCATGTTGCCGCCTGCGGCGTTGAGCAGCGCGTCCACTCTTCCGTAGCGGCTCATCACCGCCTCGAGATTGCGCTCCAGCAGCGGCTTGTCCATTACGTCGGTCCTGAGAAACATGGCCTGGCCTCCGTCCTGCTCTATAGCGCTTACTATCTTGGCGCCCATCTCCTCGCGGCGGGCCATGATGACTACCCTGGCGCCCTCGCCTGCGAGGTAGCGGGCTATGCAGCGGCCCAATATTCCGGTGCCGCCGGTGATGACCACTACCTGGTCACGGATATCGAATAGCTTGTTCATCTTCATTCTTGTTTTATGATCTCTGACGGGCTTCTGCCTCCGTTGGGCTGCGGTGAGCCGCATGCGCTTCGCTTGGCGGCCTTCGCCCGTCTCCCAAAAGTTATCTCTGTACCCTGCCGCTGGCATCGCCGCCGGCGAGAGCCTCCACCTCCGCGGCGCTCACCATGTTGACATCGCCGGCAATGGTATGCTTGAGCGCAGAGGCGGCTACGGCGAACTCGAGCGCCTCGCCCTGCGACGCCTTGGTGAGCAGGCCGTGGATGAGACCGCCGGCAAAGGCGTCGCCTCCGCCCACGCGGTCCACGATAGGCGCGATGTCGTAGCGGCGCGACTCGTAGAACTCCTCGCCATTGTATATGATGGCCTTCCAGCCGTTGTGCGAGGCCGAATAGCTCTCTCTCAGCGTCGAGGCTACGTATTTGAAATGGAAGGTGTCGTACATCCTCCGGAATATCTCCTTGTATCCATCGGCGTCCGTGCGGCCGGCGTTGACATCGGCGTCGGGCCTGAATCCTAAGCAGCGCTCGGCGTCCTCCTCGTTGCCTATGCACACGTCCACATAGTCCATGAGCGGGCGCATCACGCTCTGCGCCTTCGCGGGCGTCCAGAGCTTGGCGCGGTAGTTGAGGTCGCAGGAGATGGTAGCCCCGGCCTTTTTAGCGGCCTTGCAGGCCTCGAGCGTCAGGGCGGCGGCCTTGTCGGAGATGGCGGGCGTGATGCCGGTGAAGTGGAACCAGGTGGCGCCGTCGAAGATCCTCTCAAAGTCGAAGTCCGCCACCTCAGCCTCGGCGATGGAGGAATGGGCGCGGTCGTAGATCACCTTGCTGGGGCGCATGGCCGAGCCGCGCTCCATATAGTAGATGCCTATGCGGTCGCCGCCGCGCACTATCTCCTCGGTCCTCACGCCGAGGCGCCTGAGCGAGTTGACGGCCGCCTGAGCGATGTCATTGGCGGGGAGCTTGGTGACGAAGTAGACGTTGTGCCCGTAATTAGCCAGGCTTACGGCCACATTGGCCTCGCCGCCGCCGTAGACGGCGTCCAGCTGCTCCGCCTGAACAAATCGCCCGAACCCTGCGGGCGAGAGGCGGAGCATTATCTCACCCATTGTTATCAGTTTTTCCATATATAATATTGTATTATTCTCTTATTCCATTGTTCATTTCACCGGATTGTACTTAGGCACGAGCGTCTTCATCACCGTCCATCCCACGAGGTAGGCCACGGAGCAGTAGCAGAAGATCATCATGTAGGCAGCCTCCTTGCCCTGGAATCCGAGGAACATGACCTTGCCGGCATCGGCCCAGTCGATGAGCCGGCCCGAGAGCATGTTGATGAGGAACGAACTCACGCCGCCGGCCATGCCGTTGAGGCCCGTGATGGTGGCCACCGCGCGCTTGGGAAATAGGTCGCTGCCCACGCTGTAGAGGTTGGCCGACCAGCTCTGGTGTGCCGCGCCCACGATACCGATGAGGATGATGGTGATCCAGCAGCTCACGGAGCCTAAGGGCTGGGCGGCGAGGCCAAGGAGCGGGAACAGCGCGAAGATGAGCATGGCCCGCATGCGGCAGGTGTAGGCGTCCTTGCCCGTCCTGTTGATGAAGATGGTGGGGAGCTTGCCGCCGTAGAGCGAGAGCATCGTTATGGCGTAGAGCACAAAGATGAGCATCTGAGCCATGAATGTATCGCTCGTGTAGCCGTAGATGTCCGAGATGTAGGCCGGCGTCCAGAAGAGGAAGAACCACCACACGCCGTCGGTGAGAAACTTGCCCAAGACGATGGCCCATGTCTGGCGCAGGCGGATGACCTGGCTGAGCGTCATCTTGGGCGCCTTGTCCTCCTCCTTGCTTTCCTCGTCGCTGTCGGACAGGATGTACGCCCGCTCGGCGCTGTTGACGTGGCGGTTGGTGCGCATCGGCTTGTAGATGAACACCCACAGCCCCATCCATATGAAGCCCAGCAAACCGATGATGACGAACGACATCTCCCAGCCGTTGCCTACGCCGTTGCGCTTGAAGAAGGCGGCCAGCGTGGGGACGCACAGCGGAGCTATCAGCGCCCCGATGGTGCTGCCGGCGTTGAAGATGGAGGTGGCGAAGGCGCGGTCGCGCTTGGGGAAGTACTCGGCGGTCACCTTGACGGCCGAGGGGAAGTTGCCGCTCTCGCCCGCGGCGAGCACCACACGCGCGGCGAGGAAGAAGTAGACGCTTACCATCGAGGCCATGGCTGCCACATCGCCCGTGGCGCCGATGAGCTCGGCGGCCGAGTGGACCCCCACGACATGCTCAGTGGCCCAGCCGCACACGGCGTGCAGGCACGCGCCCGTCGACCAGATGCCGATGGCCCAGAGGTAGCCCTTGCGTGTGCCGAGCCAGTCGATGATGCGGCCCGAGAAGACATTGCAGATGGCGTAGACGATGGCGAAAGCGCCGGCCACATTGCCGTAGTCGGTGTTCGACCAGTGGAACTCGGGCGCTATGAAGTCCTTCCACGTCAGCGAGAGGCACTGGCGGTCGAGGTAGTTGATAGTCGTAGCGAGGAACAACATTATACAGATCAGCCAACGGTAGTTGGTCATCTTCTCTCGGACAGAGGTCATCATCATGGTATGAAATTTTTCGTTTTCTGTAAAGATAATTTATAAATGGTAGCACAAAAGTAGCAAATTTGCCGGTAGTATGTCTCATAAAGCCAAAGAAATTGTGTCCCGCCTCTGGCAAAATCACGCTACTCCTCCGGCGAAATTCTGATACGCATCAGGTGAATGATATTGTTCTTTGACGGCAGACTTATGCCTTACGGCAAATTTCCCGTCCCTGCCTGTCAAGCGGCCGGGCGGGCCGCGATGAATGCGACCCGCCCGGCTATTTCGTGCGCCAAGCGGTACGGGATTCCCTGTTTATACAAGTCATCGCTCTCCTGCACGGCCGATATAATTTCGCCATACGAAATACGGCCCCTTTTCCTTCATTTTGGAAAAGGCATTCCCCACACTTCAAAAAACCTTCCGCATTAGCAGAAAACTACATTTGAGATGAGGGAAATTACATTTGAGGTAGTTGAAAACATCTCAAATGTAGTTTTGGCCTTTTGGTGGCGTTGATTTTCTGACAGTTAGAAAGGGCTAATAATTCATCGTTCCGTTGACCATATCCTCGCTCTTCCAGGGGGCGGGAGCGCCGCCGAGATATTTGTGAAACCACTCCAGATGGGCGTTGTAGTAGAGCGGCATGGAGCGGAGGTTGCTGGGCCAGTGGCCGTCGTTCTTGAACACGATGATACGGCTGGGGATGCCGAGCGTCTGGAGCACGGAGAAGTATTGCAGGCTCTGCGTGTAGGAGACGCGGTAGTCGCGCTCGCCGGTGATGATGAGCGTCGGCGTGGCGAAGTTCATCACATAGGTAGAGGGGCTCCATTTGCGGTAGAGGTCCGAGTTCCACGGCTGGCCGTTCATTTCAAAGTTGGGGAACCAGAGCTCCTCGGTCGTGCCCCACATGGAATTCATGTCGTAGAGGCCCATCATAGAGGCGATACACTTGAAGCGCTTCGTGTGGCCCTGCACCCAATTCATAAAGTAGCCGCCGTAGCTCCAGCCCATGATGCCCATGCGTGTGGAGTCGACATAGGAGAGCTGCGCGAGGGCGTCGGTGACCCGCATGACGTCGACAAACGGTTTGCCGCCCCAGTCCTCGCTGATATCGCGGCAGAACTGCTGACCGTAGCCCGTAGAACCGTGCGGATTGGGATATGCCACGACGTAGCCTGCGCCGGGATACACCTGCCAGTCGGCGCGGTAGGAATCCATCCACTGCATCTGCGGACCGCCGTGGACATTGATGACGAGCGGGTACTTCGTGCCTTCTTTAAATCCGTGTGGCTTGACGATGAACACCTCCACGCTGTCTCCGGCGGCGCCCCTTACCCACATCGTCTCAGAGGGCCGGATGTCGACGGCCTGCTCGAGCGAGTCGTTGAAGTGGGTCACCTGCTGCTCGCCGAGGCCCTTGCGCGTGGGGCGGGCGCTGTAGAGGGCCGAGGGCTTGCCCGTGGTAGAGTAGGTGTAGTAGAAGAGGCCCTTGCCGTCGGTGTCAAAGGAGCCGATGGCCCTTCCGGGGATGACCGTCTCGATGCGGCCGGTCTTGAGAGTCACCTTGTAGAGCGGTTCGTAGCCCCTGACGGGGGCGAGGAAGTAGATGGCGCGCGAGTCGGGGCTCCACTTGAACGCGTCCACCCAGTTGTCAAATCCTTCGGTAAGGACGGTCTTCTTCCCCGTGGTGCGGTCGATGACGGCCAGACGGAAGCGGTCGCTCTCATAGCCCGGGATGGTCTGTGTGCGGTAGGCGATGTATCGCCCGTCGGGGCTGTACTGCGGGCTGCCGTCCCAGGCTTTGTTGTCGGCGGTGATGCAGCGCGCCTCGCCGCCTCCGACGGGCACGGTGTAGAGGTCCGAGTTGGTCGAAGCCTCGGGATGGGCGTCGTGATTGGAGAGATAGCAGAGCTCGCGCGAGTCGGGACTAAAGGCGAAGCCCTCGGGACCGCCGGGAGAGAACGTGGGCGAATGGAATTCCCCGGGCGTCACGTCGGTGTAGGTGTTCTGCGCCACGTTGTATACAATGATGTGCCAGTATTTGCCGTCGGTGTACTGATCCCAATGGCGGAAGAGGAGCTTGTCGGCCATGTGGGCCTGCACGGGTGCCTTGGCCTTGAGCTCGTTGGCCTTGGCGTTGGCCTCGCCGTCGGCTCCGCCTATGTTCGGCCACACCTCGGCGGCGAAGGCTACGAGATTGCCGTCGGGCGAAACGACTGCGCCCTGTGTGCCGAGGGCATAATTGGTCAACTGCTTTGTTTCGCCGCTCTTCATGTCGTAGCGGAACACCTGCGCCCGCCCGTCGGCCGCGGCGGTGTAGTAGAGGGCCGTGCCGTCGGGGCTCCACTGCGGCGCCCAGCCGCTCACGCCCTTGAGCGGTTGCCCGTCCACATAGAGCGCCACGCTGCTGCTCTGATTCTTAAGGTCGGAAGCGCTCACGCTGTAGGCCAACTGTCCCTTTACGGAGACTGCGGGGCCCGAGGCGTAGCGGATGCGGTAGACATCCTCGATGGTGAAGGCGCGCTTCTCCGCTGTGGCGGCCGGAGCGGCGGACTTGTGCGCCCGCTGACCGCCGTCGGGAGCGGCGCTGACTGTTGTCGTGAGGCCGGTGAGCAGGATGGAGAGCGCTGCGACGCGCAGCGTGGGCCACAGCCCGCGCCTCGTAGCGCCGGCAGCCTGTGCGGCGGTAAATGTTATCGTTTGCATAATGATCTACGCTTAGTTTGTTATGTTCCTGTAGTGTAATATGAATTTCGTCGCAAAGATACTAATTTACGCCGTGGCCGGCGGGGTCGCGGGGACGGAAGTTGCAGGCCGGAGCTCTGAGCCTCCGGCAAATGTGCAGGCTTTCCTGCGCCTTTCATTGGCGGGAAAGCGTTTCTGATGCCTTATAATCTCTTCTGAAAAGGAATTATTCTCCCTTCGGGCGCATGCGGACGAGCTCGATGGCTTCCTTGCCGCTCAGGTGAGCGATGCGTATCCTTACCATCAGCAGGCGGTTGAAACCCTTAGCCATCTCCTTCTCGAGCGCTTCGTCCTGGTGCGGGTAGAAACGGTCGCCGAGGGCGGCGAGCGCCTTGCGCTTCTCCTCCTCGTCCTCTATGATCTCCGCGCGCCCGAAGGCGATGACGCTGCGAAAATAAGTGGTATATTCGGCGGGCACTACATCGTCCTTGTCCACGACGGTGAAGGACACCTTGTCGTGGCGGCGCAGCGCGTCGACCTTGTGGCCGCTGAGAGCCGTATGAAAGCAGATGCAGCCGTCGAGCCATACATAATTGACCGGCACGCCGTAGGGATAGTCGTTGTCGCCGAGAACGACGAGCACGCCGTATGTGCCGCGGAGGAGTATTGCCTCGCATTCGCTGCAGGAGAGCTCCTGACGTCTGCGCCTCATGGGGCGGAATTCTTCTGTCATGGTGAATGGGGTATTAAGCGGAAACGATTTTCAGACCGATAACGGCCACGATAAGCAGGCACACGAAAAATAGCTGCCACCCGGTCAGCGGTTCGTGCATGAACAGCACACCGCACAGCACCGTGCCGACGGCGCCGATGCCCGTCCAGACGGGATAGGCGATGCTCAGCGGCAGCGTCCGCGAGGCGGTCATGAGCAGCACCATACTGGCGACGGTGAATCCGGCGAAGCCACCGAACCAGAGATAGTGGGCCGTGCCGGTGACGAGCTTTGCGTTGGACAGGCAGAACGTGAACGCGCACTCGCACAGCCCTGCCACAATCAGAATGATCCAATTCATATTATATAATGTTGTAGTGAGGGCTGCAGCACTATGCCGGCGACTCCTTCTGTCGTATTCTGCGGTAGAATGGATGTTTTGCGGCGGCAAAGTTAGCATTTTCTCCCGAAATGGCGGCCCTCACGGCGGCGCGGCCGCGCTTCACAGGAGCGGCCGGGAGGCTTTCTGCCGCCGCGGGATGCGGAGCGAGGGCGGGTAGTTCCGTTTTTCATAACAGAAAATCGCTTTTCCGCAAATTCTTGTCCGTTGATATTCATAACTTTGCAGGGTGTATCACCGCCGCGCCGCAAGCGCCGGTCGCGGGAGGCTGATATGCGCCGACAGACAGATGAGACGATTAACAACATACATAGCAGACATGAAAAAGTTACTGACCCTGTGCGCCATGCTGGCCGTGGTGCTGACATCGTGTGCGCAGCAGAAAGCGAAAACCGCCGCCCGCAAAGCCTCGTCTGAGGTGCTGGTGGCCTATTTCTCGGCGACGGGCACCACGGAGGGCGTGGCCCGGGTCATCGCCTCGGGCATCGGCGCGCCGCTGTTCCGGATAACGCCCCTCAGGCCCTACAGCGGGGCCGACCTCGACTGGAGAAACGACAAATCCCGCAGTTCGCTCGAGGCGGCGGACCGCAGCGCGCGCCCGGCCATGAAGACGCTGGTGCGCAGTGTGGGAAAATATCGCATCGTGTTCCTCGGCTACCCGATATGGTGGAATGAAGCCCCGCGCATCATCAACACCTTCGTCGAGAAAGAGGGCCTCAAGGGCGTCACAGTCATTCCCTTCGCCACCTCGGGCGGCAGCGGCATCGACTACAGCGTCAGGCAGCTCAAGGCCGCCTATCCCGCCGTCGGCTGGAGGGAGGGACGCCTGCTCAACGCCGAGACCGACAAGGAGATACAGGCCTGGGCAAAGCAGGCCCTTGCTGCGGCGAAGAAATAAGGCCGGGATAATCAATCCGGGAGCTATTTTCCCGGAGCGAAGAATGGGAATCATCCGCCCGCGGACGGATGATTTCCATTCTCTTTACGCCCGATTTTTACCTTTTCTAAATATCTGATTTACAGCGTCCGCAAAAGGCCAAAATTACATTTGAGACGTTTTCAACTACCTCAAATGTAATCTCACTCAGGTCCTATGTGAGTATCCGCACATGCGGAAGGTTTTTTATGAAGTGTGCTTGCGGCATGTTTTGCGAGGCTAATCAGCCGTATCATTTCCTACCTCTCCGCGGGGCAGAGCATTTCCACCATCCAGCGGGCCATGCGGACGCCCTCGTTCTCGTAATGCGCCAGCGTCGCGAGGGCCGCGGCCTATTTATCAGAAACATTCCCCTTGTTCTTAATTTTTTCGTACCTTTGGCCTTATAAATGTGAAATCTCATTATCGTAAAACCGGTTTATTACCATAAAACGATGAACATTAATCTCCTCAGACACTGCGCAGGGCGGGTATTGCCGCTCCTTCTCACGGGCGTCGTCATGGCAGCCGCGCTCCCCTCGACGGGCGCCGAGCCGCTTCGTTATGTCAAGTATGTCAAGTATGTCAACCCGATGATCGGCGCGGGCGGCCACGGCCATGTGTTCGTGGGCGCGAGTGTGCCCTTCGGCAGCATCCAGCTGGGCCCGACGAATATCAACAAGGGATGGGACTGGTGCTCGGGCTACCACTACAGCGACAGCATCGTATTCTCCTTCTCGCACAATCACCTCAGCGGCACGGGCTGCGCCGACCTGGGCGACGTGGGCATCATGCCCTTTACCGGCGCGCTGCGCTCCGGCCGCGGACAGCAGAATAACATCGAGGGCTCCGTAGCGGCCAAGTATCGTCACGCCAACGAGAAAGTGGCGCCGGGATACTACTCCGTGAAGCTCGACAACGGCATCAGCGCCGAACTGACCGCGACGACGCACGTGGGCATGCACCACTATGTCTATCCCGCCGTGAGCGGCCACCGCATGATCATCGACCTGGTGGACGACATCAACGGCAATGTCTACGAGTCGTACATCCGCAAGGTGGACGACTACACCGTGGAGGGCTTCCGCTTCGTCCACGCCTGGACGCCGCTGCGCAAGACATTCTTCTACGCCCGGTTCAATCAGAAGATCAAGCAGCTGGACACCTACAGCGTCGACGCCCATGTGGGGCAGGACGAGCTGCAGAGCGCCAGGGTGAAGGGCGTTGTGACCTTTGATGACAATGTGAGCGACGTGATGGTCAAGGTGGCCCTCTCCTCCGTGAGCTGCGAGGGCGCGAAGAAGAACATGGACGCCGAGCTTCCCGGATGGGACTTTCAGGCTACGCTCGCCGCGGCACGGCAAAAATGGGACAAAGAGCTCTCCTGCATCGACGTCACGGGCACCCCTGAGCAGAAGACCATCTTCTACACCGCGCTCTACCACACGATGATCTACCCCTGCATCTACGCCGATGTCGACGGTTCCTTCCGCGGCATGGACGACAAGGTCTACACCGGCAATTCGTGGCAGAACTATACCGTCTTCTCCACCTGGGACACATATCGCGCGCTTCATCCGCTCTACACCATCATCGAGCGCGACCGCGTGCCCGACATGATCAACTCGTTCCTCAGCATCTACGACCAGAACGGCAAGCTCCCCATCTGGCCGCTCTATGCGGGCGAGACGAACTGCATGCCGGGCTACAGCTCCGTGCCCATCATCGCCGACGCCTACCTCAAGGGCATCCGCGGATACGATGCCGACCGCGCGCTCAAGGCTATGGTCTCCACGGCGACCAACCCCAGGCAGAACGGTGTGGAGCTGCTGATGAAATACGGCTACATCCCCGCCGACAAGCTCCCCGAAGCTACTTCCGTATCCCTCGAATATGCCGCCGACGACTGGGGACTGGCGCTCATGGCCAAGCGTATGGGCCACGACGACATCTACCGCACCTTCATCAAGCGCGGCCACGCCTACGAGCAGTATTGGGACAAACGCATCAACAAGATTCATCCGAAAATGGCCGACGGCTCCTGGTATGAGCCCTATGACCTCTACACCGCGGAGCATCACGGCGGCGTGGGCGACTTTACCGAGGGCAACGGCTGGCAGTATACGTTTATGGTGCCGCAGGACCCTGTCGGCCTCATCGCTGTAAATGGCGGCGACAAGGCTTTCATAGAGAATCTCGACTCGCTCTTTGTGGCCAAGGGCAGCCTCGGCGAGAACGCCGCGCCCGATGTCTCTGGCCTCGTGGGAATGTACAGCCACGGCAATGAACCGGCGCATCACATGCCCTATCTCTATGTCTACGCCGGGGCACAATGGAAGACGGCCGCGCGTGTGCGCTCACTCCAGGAGCAGTTCTACCGCAACGATCCCGACGGCTACTGCGGCAATGAGGACTGCGGTCAGATGTCCGCCTGGCATATTCTCTCCGCTCTCGGATTCTATCAGGTCACACCTTCGCAGGGCGTCTACTCGTTCGGCAGCCCGCTGCTCCGCAGTGCTGTCATCCGCCTGCCGGGAGGCAAGACATTCACCGTCAAAGCCCCTGCCAACAGCAGCCGCAACATCTACATCAGGAGCGCTAAGCTCAACGGCAAGAACTACACCAAGAGCTACATCACCTACGACGATATCATGCGCGGCGGAGTGCTCGAGTTCACCATGAGCAGCCGTCCCAACCGCAGTTTCGGCGCCGCGCCCAAGGACCGCCCCACAGTAGCGCAATAACCCAGGTCACAAGACAGACAATATGACCCATACTCCCGCTCCCGTCCCCGACGCCGCCATTCCGGCTCAGGACGCAGACATCCGCTCCTCGGCCTCCTACGCCGACAGCAAGCCCCATTATGTCACCCTCGACGGCCTGCGCGGCTCGGCCGCGCTGCTGGTGCTCGTATACCATGTGTTCGAAGGTCTGGCCTTCGCGGCCGGCGTCGACGCCATCACGGGGCTCAATCACGGTTACCTCGCCGTCGACTTCTTCTTCATCCTCTCGGGCTTCGTCATCGGCTACGCCTACGACGACCGCCTGCGCACCACCATGACCACGGGCGGATTTATCCGTCGCCGCCTCATCCGTCTCCACCCCATGATCGTGATGGGGGCGCTGATAGGATTTGCGGCCTTCTGGGTGCAGGGCGGTGTCCACTGGGACGGCACACATGTGGCCCTCTCTACGGCTCTCCTGTCGCTGCTCCTCTCGCTGTTCATGATACCGGCCTTCCCGGGCTCGCAGCTCGATGTGCGCGGCAACGCGGAGATGTTCCCCTTCAACGGGCCCGCCTGGTCGCTGTTCTTCGAATATATCGGCAATCTGCTCTATGTCCTCTTCATCCACCGGCTCAGCACGCGGGCCCTCGGTTGGCTGGCGTTCGTCACGGGCGCCTGCCTGGCGCTGTTCTCGCTCTTCGACCTCTCGGGCTACGGCATGCTCGGCGTGGGCTGGACACTGGACGGGTGGAACTTTCCCGGCGGACTGCTGCGCATGCTGTTCCCCTACACGATGGGCATGTGGCTGGCGCGCCGCTTCAGGCCCCGCCGCCGTGTGAAGGGCGCCTTCTGGATCTGCTCGGCCGTGCTGCTGGGCCTCTTCCTCGTGCCCTACATCCCGGGCAAGAGCCCCGTCTGCCTCAACGCCGTCTTCGAGATGGTGTGTGTGATGGTCATCTTCCCGCTCATCCTGCTCACCGCCGCCTCCTCGCAGCCGCGCCACCGCCTCTCCATGAAGGCCTGCAAATGGGTGGGCGACATCTCCTATCCGCTCTACGCCATCCACTACCCCGTGATGTATGTGTTCTACGCGTGGCTCATCGAGGGCAAGCGCTACACCCTCGCCGAGGCCTGGCCGCAGGCGCTGCTGGCCGTCGTGCTGAGCATCGTGATAGCCGTCATCTGCCTCAAGCTCTACGACGAGCCCGTGAGGAAATGGCTCTCGGCGCGCTTCGTACACACCGGGAAGAAGAAATAGATTCGCCGCCTTCGGAAGAAAATTATCCGCATCAAGAAGGGAATTATCCGAGGGGAAGGGAATTATCCGCGCTGTTCCTCTATCTACCGGGAGGGCCGTGTTGAAGCGGCCCTCCCGGCTGCCTTCTCCCCCAAGCATTTCTCTCTTATCGTCCTCCCAATTCCGCTTCGCGCACTACGGCGAATGTGCCGCGCATATATAAGTTGTCACGCCCCTGTACGGCTGCCATAATTTCGCCATACGGCAACGGGGTCCTTTTCCCTCATTTTTGAAAAGGCATACCCCTACACATCAAAAAAGCTCCCGCATGCTGTGTTACTCACATAGGACCTGAGGAAAATTACATTTGAGATGTTTCAAAACGTCTCAAATGTAATTTTGCCCTCTGCGGAGCGCTGATTCTTAGGCGCTTAGAGAAGGTGATTTTTGGCCATTTCGGGACTTATACGATGCATCCGGATATGGCTGATATTCATCCCGGAAACGCCGTGCCCAGCCACGGGGATAAAAATATCCGTCTCCCATCGCGCGGGAGGCGGAGCGGGAGGGAGAAGGCGCGAGGGAAGCTTAAAAAAAGATAAATTGCGCGTGGGGAGTGCGGTTTGTATTGAGATAAGTTGCTATCTTTACGGTCGGTAAAGCCGTCAGGGCTTATTTTCTATTCGGTATCAGCGATCTCGCGGGGCGTCGGAGGACACCTGCGCGGGGTCAGGAAGAGTGATTTAGTATTAACAAACAAGATACAAACATGAGAAAGAAGATTAACAGGCTGCCGCTGTACGCTCTGCTGGCGGCTTTGGCGCTGCTTTTCTGCGCGCTCGTGTCGGTGGCGTTCCTGCCCTTCGCCGCGACGGACAGCGGTTTCGCCATGCCGACGGCCGTCTCCGTGGTGTGCGGCGTGGTGGCGGTAGTGGCGGTGGTCCCGCTCCTCATAGCGCTCGTGCTGCGCCTCAGAGAGGCGCGCACTGTGCTGGCCGTCATCTTCGGCCTTGGCATCACGCTGCTGCTGCTCGACTTCACGGGGACCGTGCGTCTCTGGACGGGCTGGATGGCCCGCATACAGTTGCTCCCGGCGGTGCTGGCGCTCAGTGTGGCGGTGGTGGTGCCCATCGTGCTCACGCTCGTCTACGGCCGCATCTATTGCTCCGTCATCTGTCCGCTGGGCGTGATGCAGGACGTGATAGCGCGCATCGGGAGGATCGGCAAGCGCCGCCCGTACAATTATTCCGGCGAGAAGCGCTGGCTGCGCATCGGTGTGCTGGTGCTGTTCCTCATCCTCCTCATCGGGGGCGTCGGGACGGCGGCCACTCTGATAGCGCCCTACTCGGCCTTCGGTCGCATAGCGCAGAATCTCCTGCAGCCGCTCTGGATAATGGGCAACAACGCCCTCGCTTCGGTGGCCTCGGGGATGGACAGTTACGCGTTCTATCACACCGACCTCTGGATGCGCTCCCTGCCCACGTTCATCATCGCCGCCGTGACATTCCTGGTCATCGCGGTGCTGGCGTGGAGAGGCGGCCGCACGTGGTGCAATACGATCTGCCCCGTGGGGACGGTGCTCGGGTTCCTCTCGCGCTTCTCATGGCTGAAGATTCACTTCGACGCCGCGGCTTGCAGGAACTGCAGCAAGTGCACACGCCATTGCAAGGCCGCATGCATCGACTTCAAGACGCACACGGTAGACTATTCGCGCTGTGTAGCCTGCGGCGATTGCCTGAGCCAGTGCGAATTCGACGCTCTCTCCTACGGCCATGTGTCGCTGAAGAAGAACCTTCGCCCGCGTCCCACCTCTCCGGAGGCTCCCCAGGGCCCCGCTGCCGATGATCCGAAGGCCGCCGGAGCTTCAGCTCCGACCGTAGCGCCGGCAGTGGCCGCCGCTCCAGTGGATACGGGCCGCCGCGGCTTTCTCATGGCCGCCGCCATGGTAGCCTCCACCGCCGCCATGGCTCAGAAGGACAAGAAGGTGGACGGCGGTCTGGCAGCCATCGAGCAGAAGCAGCCGCACCGTCGTCATACACCGCTCACTCCGCCGGGCTCGTGGAGCGCCGACCACTTTGCGCAGCACTGCACAGCATGCCAGCTCTGCGTGGCCGAGTGTCCCAACGGCGTGCTGCGACCCTCGGAACACCTGGATACGCTCATGCAGCCCACGATGAGCTACGAGCGCGGATTCTGCCGCCCCGAGTGTACGCGTTGCTCCTCCGTCTGCCCCACGGGAGCCATCAGGCCCATCACGCCCGCCGACAAGTCGAGCACACAGATAGGTCACGCCGTCTGGATGATGATGAACTGTGTCGTGGTGGCCGACAATACGAGCTGCGGCAACTGTGCGCGCCACTGCCCCTCGGGAGCTATCGAGATGATGCCGCTGCATCCCGACGATCCCGACTCGCTCAAAGTGCCCGCTGTCAATGAGGCGCGCTGCATAGGTTGCGGCGCCTGCGAATATGTATGCCCCGCGCGGCCGTGCTCCGCCATCTACGTCGAGGGGCATGAAGTACACAAATCCATCTGAAGAGCAAAGCAATGACCAAGAATATCAACCGACGCTCATTTCTCAAGACCGTCACCGCCGGAACGGTTGCCACCGCTGCCGCATCGCTCACCGGCTGTAAGAACAAGGGTAGCAACCCCGCCGCGGACGACTACGAACATCTGACAGAGCCGCAGAAGGGCCGCATGACCTACCGCATCAATCCCACGACGCACGACCGCGTCTCGCTCCTCGGCTACGGCATGATGAGGCTGCCCGTTGAGGGCGGCGGCTCGGGCCGCGACAGCGATGCGCCCCTCGACCAGAAGATAATCAACAAGCTCGTCGCCTACGCCTACGACCACGGGGTAAACTACTACGATACATCGCCGGCCTACTGCAAGGGCGAGTCGGAGAAGGCCACCGGAACAGCGCTCAGGCCCTTCCCCCGCAAGAGCTACTTTATCGCTACCAAACTGAGCAACTTCTCCGAGGAGACCTGGAGCCGCGAGGCCTCGATCGAGATGTATCACAACTCTTTCCACCAGCTCGGGACGGACTACATCGACTATTACCTGCTGCACGGCGTGGGGATGGGCGGATTCGAGCAGTTTCAGAAGCGCTACATCGACAACGGAATGATCGACTACCTCGCCGGCGAGCGCCGCGCGGGCCGCATACGCAATCTCGGCTTCTCCTTCCACGGCGACTACAAGGCGTTCCAGTGGCTCATGGACCATCACGAGCAGTATCACTGGGACTTCTGCCAGATAGAGCTCAACTATCTCGACTGGGACTACGCCAATGAGATCAACGATTTCAACACCGATGCGCGCGTCCTCTACGGCGAGCTCGAGAAGAGGGGCATCCCCGCCGTGGTGATGGAACCGCTGCTGGGCGGACGCCTGGCCAATGTCCCGCAGTATATCGTGAGCCGTCTCAAGCAGCGCGAGCCCGAGCGCACAGTGGCTTCCTGGGCCTTCCGCTACGCCGGCACGCCCAAGGGGGTGCTCACCGTGCTGAGCGGCATGACCTACATGGAGCATCTCAAGGACAACCTCGTCAACTACTGCCCGCTCACGCCGCTCAAGCCCGAGGAGGAAAAGTTTCTCTACACCATCGCCCGCGAGATATTCGACCTCAAGACCATCCCCTGCAACGACTGCAAATACTGCATGCCCTGCCCATGGGGTGTGAACATCCCCGCCATCTTCGTCCACTACAACAAATGCATCAACGAGGGCACACTGCCGCACAAGGCAGAGAGCGAGAGCTACGCGCGCTACCGCCGAGAGTATCTCATCGGGCTGGATCGCGTGGTGCCGCGCGAGCGTCAGCCGGACCACTGCATAGGCTGCAACCACTGCGTGCCCCACTGCCCGCAGAACATTCAGATACCGCAAGAGATGGAGCGTCTGTCCCACTTTATCGATTCGCTCAAGCGTGGGGAGATTGTCTGAGATACTGAGAGCCGAGGGCTGCTCGCTCGTAGTGCGCGACAGCGCGGGCGCTATCACCACCTACTCCTCCACGGGCGTCCGCGACCTCGAGTACCTGCTCGACCATCAGCCCGAGCGCCTCCGCGGCGCCGCGATAGCCGACAAGGTCATCGGCAAGGCTGCCGCAGGCATGGCCATCTACGGCGGCGTCACGGACATCTACGCCGAGGTGATGAGCCGCAAGGCCCTGCCGATGCTTCAGAGCTCAGGCGTCCGCTTCGGCTTCGGCCTCCTTGTGGACCGCATCGTAATCCCCGGGGACAACGGCCGCTGCCCGCTGGAGCGCATAGTAGAGGAGTGCACTACGCCCGCGGAAGTGGTGGCGACCCTCAGACAACATTTTAAGGAAATGCAACAACGCTGCACACAGCAGCAACAACATCAGAACAAGTAATACATGAATATGCAATCGAATACCGTACTCTACGACCTACAGTTCTCCGAGAGCCGCACATGGCTGGTGGCCGCTCTCATGTCCGTGGGCAATATCCTGCTGCCTCAGCTCTGCCACCTTGTGCCGCAGGGCGGGCTCATCCTTCTGCCCATCTACTTCTTCACGCTCATCGGCGCCTACAAGTACGGCCTGCGCGCCGGGCTGCTCATCGCGGTGGCCTCGCCGCTGGCCAACCATCTGCTCTTCGGCATGCCGCCCGCGCCGATGCTGCCGGTGCTCTTGTTCAAGGGCGCAGCGCTCGCCGTGGTGGCCGCCCTTGTGGCCCGCCGCGCAGGCCGCGTCACGCTGCCCCTCCTGATGGTCGTCGTGGCGGGCTACCAGCTCCTCGGCGGCATCGGCGAGGCTATCATCACCGGCAGCCTCAGCGCGCCGCTTCAGGACATCCGCCTGGGCTGGCCCGGACTGCTGTTGCAGGTGGTGCTGGGCTATGTGGTGATCCGCCACATGCCTTCGCCCCGCACGGCAGAGTAAACGGGCTTCCCCACATTCCTCATCCCGCCCACGGCACGGGTCATCCGCCCGCGCCCGCTCAGGCTGCGGACATCAGAGAGCATGCTTCCGGACCAATGCATACCGCACCGGAAGCATGCTCTCCGTGCTTTTATTACCACCCTTCGGGAAATCCGCCTTCGCAGCCCATACATTATTATACAGATGAGGAAAATATTCTCTGATTCACCACTCCTTATAATGCCGACCGGGAAGGCCGCCGCAGAAGACACGAAGGGCGCTGACAGCAAAGCCAGCGCCCTTCGCGATGATGTTCTCTCACGGCCGGGCCGGCGGGAAGGCCGAGATGCGCAGCCTTGCCGCGCCCATGGGGATGAGCTCGATGTCTTCCGCCTGTCTGGCGCGCGGCGCGTTCTCGTCGGGCAGCAGTCCGCAGAGGCCGTAGCTGTCTATCTTCCACGAGTCCACCCGGCGCCCCTTGGCGCGGAACATCAGAGGAGAACTTGCGGGCGTGAAGGGGAAGTCGTCGGCGGGCCACGGCCGGCGGATCATCTCAAAGCTGTCGACACTGCCGTCCGGAGCGACGCAGAGCGCATAGTTCCAGGGGCTGTCGGCGTAGATCTCATAGGAGGGCCACTTGGAGGCGTCGGCGTTCTTCTGCCAGTGAGAGTCGCCGATGGCCGTGGCGCGGCTGTCCTTCTGCTCGTAGCGCTCGCGGATTTTCAGCGAGAGCGTCAGCGGGCCGTAGTCCACGCTCACGCTGTTCTGATTGGCCTGCCAGCGGTGTGTCCTGACCGTCATGGGCAGCGTCAGCACCACGCGGTCGCCCTTCTTCCATGTGCGCATGATGCGGTAGTAGAGCCCCGGCGTGCCCTCCACCGCGGCCCGCTGGCCGTTGATGGTGAGCGTGGGCGCCGCGGTCCATGTGGGGATGCGCAGGTAGAGCGGGAATTCGGCCTTGCCCTTCATGCCGGTGATGGTCAGACTTATGGTGTCGCCATAGGGATAGTGGCTCTCCTCCGTGAGCGTCAAGCTGCGCCCGTCGGCCACCTTGGCCGTGGCAGTGCAGGAGGCGTAGAGCACGGCGGCGAGACCATTGTCGGGCGTGGCGAGGATAAGGTTCTCCGAGTAGTAGGGCCAGCCCTGCGAGTGATTGTGCTGGCAGCAGCGGCTGCTGAAAGGATTCATCATGAGAAATGGTCCGGCGTTTTCGATGCCCGGCGAGTGGTTCTTCGAGTCGCTCTGCACCATGTTGGGGCATGTGATGTAGCGCAGTGCGCGGAAGTCGGGCATCACAGCGGCGGGATATGTGTTGAAGGCCACATCCTCACAGTTCTCCGCCCAGTAAGGGTCGCCGGTGAAGCGGAGCATGATCTCGTCTGAGGCCATCTGCTCCACCATGCCGCAGGTCTCCACGCCCTGACGGGGGTCGATGCGTCCTATGCGGCAGTTCTCATCGCCGCCGAACATGCCTCCGGGCACCTGACCGCAGGTGCGGCGTACAAGCATCTGGTCGTCGTAGGAGGCCTGAAGCATGGCTTTGTCGCCCGTGAGCATGTAGTAGGTGGCAGGCTCGCGGAAACACTCGGCGATGTTCACGTTGTGCCAGTTGGGCAGGCCGCCGTTCTGATGCCAGTCGGCCGTGTTGCGGTGTATCTTCTCCGCCAGCTGCAGCAGGAAGGCATCGCCCGTGCGGTTGTAGAGCCAGAGCACCGTGTAGAGGTTGTCGCCGCCGCGGCTGTTCTCCCAGTAGTCCTCGAGAAACTGGTCGTCGGGCAGGGAGAGCTGCCATTTGAAGTAGCGCGTCATGAGGCTGATGACCCTCTCGTCGGCGGTGTATTCGTAGTAGGTCTGCAGCGTGGAGAGCATGATCATCTGGGCCCACAGCTCAGGCTTGCCTTTCGCCTTGTTGATGGGGCCGAACGAGCCGTCGGCCCGCTGGCTCCTGAGGACGGCGTCGATCCATGTCCGGGCCTCGCCGATCATCGCCTTGTCGCCGAGGATGTACGAGAGGTCGCTGTAGCCTTTCAGCCAGTAGGGCACCTCCTCCCAGCCGTGTGTGCCGTCGGTCTGCAGCCACGCGTTGCCCGTCTTGTCGAGCCAGTCGGATATCTCGCCCAGGTGGCCCGTCAGGCCGTCGCGCTGCAGCTGCAGGTAGCGGCCCACCCATCCCGCGGGCTTGATGGAGCCGACGGGCAGCTTGAGAAAGTAAGGCTGCCTGAGGGGCGCCCTCGCGTTGACGTAGCTGTTGCTCTTCTGTGTGTTGTCCGGGCGGCTCACCACAGTCACCTCCTGCGCCGTGGCTGAGAATGCCTGAACAGTGGTCAGGGCGCAGATGAACAAGAATTTACGGAAATGTTTCATGGCCATAAAAATTGTTTTGTCGTTATCACGCCGGGAAGGCGTACGCATCTCCCGCCTCCGCGCGCACTCCCGTCAGGGGCAGCGCGGCAAAAGCATGGCGGCGCGATGCAAACTTACAGAATTCTGCGCATTGGGGCAAAACTGAGGCCACTGAAATGAATGAGTCACCAGCAAACAGCCCCAAAATCGCCCTTTGTAAGTGTTTGAAAATTAGCGCCCCCGAAAGGCCCAAACTACATTTGAGACGTTTTGAACTATCTCAAATGTAATTTCACTCATGTCCTATGTGAGTATCCGCGCATGCGGGAGCGTTTTTTTGAGTGTGCGGAAAAAGGGCGCCACAATACGAATTATTCTCTTATTATGCATCCCCACAGATGGTGCGAACTGGAAAATTCTCCGCGGCGGCGGAAAAGCGGGCGGCCTGCGGCGGAAAATCTTCCGCGACAGCGGCAAGTATAAAATCGCGAACCGGAAAATTCTCCGCGTTAGCGGTGGGGATATAATCGCGAACCAAAAAATTCTCCGCATCGGCGGAAAGGATGAGAGCGCGGGGCGGGCGGATTGGCGGAAATTGATTAACTTAGTCGCAGCAATCCATTATTCCCCCGATCGCGGGGCTTTTCGCATGAAGTTTCATATCACATTCTCCCGTATCTCCCTCTCCGCCGGCGTGGCGACGGCGCTGCTTTCCCTTATGCTGCCCGCCGCGCTTCGGGCACAGTACACCAACAAGGTTGCCATACTTCCTACCGACTCGCCCGACGAGATCGTCGGCAAGGCGGCCCGTGTCGTCCCCTCGGAGCGGCAACTGAGGTGGCAGAGGCAAGAGCTCACGGCCTTCGTCCACTTCGGCATGAACACGTTTACCGACAGCGAGTGGGGTTCGGGGCGTGACAGCGCCGGCACATTCCTCCCCACCGACCTCGACGCGCGGCAGTGGGTGCGGGAGCTCAGGAGGGCCGGGTTCCGCAGCGTCATCCTCACCTGCAAGCACCACGACGGCTTCTGCCTCTGGCCCACGGCCTACACGGACTACAGTGTGCGCAGCACCGCATGGCGGGGCGGCAAGGGCGACGTGGTGAGGGAGGTGAGCGACGCCTGCCACAAGGAGGGCGTGGGCTTCGGTGTCTATCTCTCGCCCTGGGACCGCCACTCGCCGCTCTACGGCACAGAGGCGTACAACGACTTCTTCGTAGCGCAACTAAGGGAACTCCTTACGAACTACGGCAAGGTGAGTGAGGTATGGTTTGACGGCGCGTGCGGCGAGGGGCCGAACGGCAAGAAGCAGCGCTACGACTTCGTGCGCTGGTATCAGGTCATCCGCAGCCTGCAGCCCGACGCCGTGATAGCCGTGATGGGGCCCGATGTGCGCTGGGTGGGCACAGAGAGCGGCCGCGGCAGGGAGACGGAATGGAGCGTCGTGCCCATTGACCGCTTCTCGCCGGACGACATAGCGCGCGACTCGCAGCAGGAGGTGCTCACCGCGCCGGTGGGAGACATAAGAGGCGAGGATATAGGCGGGAGAGACAAGATAATGAAAGCCCACACGCTCGTATGGTACCCCGCCGAGACCGACGTGTCCATACGCCCGGGATGGTTTTATCACCGCCAGGACGACGCCGCCTCCAAGACGCCCGCGCAGCTCCTGGACATCTATTTCACCTCTGTGGGGCGCAACGGCGTACTGCTGCTCAATGTGCCGCCCGACACGCGCGGCCGTCTCTCCGACGTGGACATCCGTCATCTGCGGGGCTTTGCCGCGCTGCGCGACTCTGTCTTCCGCCGCAGTCTGCTCCGCGGTGCGCGCGTGGTGACTGGCCCGGGCCTCGGCAAGGGGCGAAGCCTCACAGACGGCCGCTACAAGAGCAGTTTCTCGCCTGCGATGGGCGGCGGGGAAGCGGTCATCAGTTTCACTACGCCCGCGGCGGTGACGGCGAGCCTGCTCATGCTCCAGGAGGACATCCGCAAGGGGCAGCACATCGAGGAGTTCCGACTGGAGGCGAAGGACGCCGACGGCTCATGGCGCAGCATAGCGCGCGGCACGACGGTGGGCTACAAGCGCATCATCCGCTTCCCCGCCGTGACGGCCCGCGACTTCCGCCTCGTCATCACGGCGAGCCGCACCGATCCCGTTCTCTCAGAAGTGGGCCTCTACAATTACTGACCCCGCGCAGGGAAGGGGAATTGCGACAGCCTGAAGGGCCGACTCAGGATAAGAAATTCAGTTCAATCCCTCTTTCAGAAATTTCCTCAGATTGAGGTGTATGATGCCTTCATCGTCGTTTCGTGTCACAAGCGGCGTCATAGAGATGACATATTTGGGATAATTATCATTGATAGCGCGCAGGTTGCCGAATTCCCGCTCCCGTGTCCCCTCGTCCGCTATGATGTAAGCCACCTGTACATATACCCGCTGACCGGAAGGCCTGGAGCAGACAAAATCTATCTCGGCGGCCTGCAACTGCCCGACACAGACATCATAGCCCCGGCGCACGAGCTCATTGTACACCACATTTTCCATCACCTTCTCGATGTCGCCTTCCCGGCGTCCGCCTCCCAGACAGTTGCGTATGCCGTGGTCCTCAAAGTAGTACTTTGCATTGCTGTCAAAGAGGCGTTTCCCATGTATGTCATAGCGGTTGACACGGTGAATGACGTATGACTCGCTGAGCGCCCTGAGATAGTTGATGACCGCCGTGGAGGTGATGCTCTGTCCCAGCCCGCGCATATATTTTGAGATGCTGTTGGCGGAGATTATCTTCCCCGTGTTGTCGGCCAGAAAGCTTGTCAGATTCTCCAGAAACACAGGATTGCGGATTTTATTGCGCATGATGACATCCTTGAGCAGCACCGTGCTGAGCACATCCTGCTGATACTCGCGGACATCATTCTCGTCGAGCCCTGTCTTCTGCAGCCCGGGCAGCCCGCCGAAGTTGATGTACAAGGCCAGGCTGTCGTCACCGTCCGTCAGCCCGTGGAACGTGAGAAACTCCTCATAGCTCAGCGCCTGGACGTAGATCTCCCTGTAGCGGCCGCCTATGAGCGTGGCCAGTTCGCCGCTCAGCATCATACTGTTGGAGCCCGTGATGACTATCTCCGTGTCGGGCTCCTCGCGATAGCTGCGCACCGTGCGCTCAAACTCGGCAATGTCCTGTATCTCATCGATCAGGATATAGTTGACCTTGCCCGCGACGCGGTGCTCATCGATGTAGCGATTCAGGTCGCGGTAGTCCCGGATGTCATCATATTCCTTTTTCTCCTTATCCACAAAGATGACGTTATTGGAAGGGGCCTGCGCTTTCTGCTCCCTCAGCTGGCGGAGGAGATAACTCTTGCCGATACGCCTCTGCCCTGTGAGAACAATGATGATGTCCTTGCCAAATGCCTGCTCAATCTTGTCGAGATAAGGTTGCCTGATGATATTTGTCATATCTTTTATAATGGATGAACTATGCAAATATGCAAAGAATTTCTTTTATAGAAGATGAATTCGTGGAAATCATTGGAAATTTCTTTTATAAAAGACGGATTCGTGGGAATCTTTGCATTTTCTCATATGATTGCACCCCGGGAAAAGCGTCCCGCAGAGGGGTAAAACTATGTTTGAGACGTTTTGAACTATCTCAAATGTAATTTCACTCATGTCCTTTGTGAGTAGCCACATATGCGGAAGCGTTTTTCGCACATGCGGAATAGTTTTTCGGGCAAGCGATAACGGTTTCTGCGCAAACGGGAGCGTCTCTCCGCGCAAGGGGGAGCATTTTCAGGATGGTGTGAACGAGGGGAATTTTTACACATGAAAAACTCCGGCGAAGGCGCAATAGCGGGAAACAATGCGGCGGACAGCGGCCATCGCAGGGCGCATTTGGTCGCCGGCAAAGCACATTTGTGAGCAAATGCGCAGTGAATTGTAAAAAAAAACTACTAATCGTATATTTGCGATAATAAATCCCTAACTTAGCACCGTCATGCGGCGCGCGGCCGAGGGCCTCTCACCGCTGACACCGGACGCAAGAAACCATCACCTTATCACAGGACTTCAGAAGAGATACGATGAAATCAGCTAGATTATTACTCCTCTCACTCCTCCTGCTGCTGCCGGCCGCGATGTCGGCTTCGGAGCGGGACAGCATCTTCATCAACCAGTTTGTCAAGGATTCCTTTACCAAATACGGCGTCCGCAACGCGCTCGTGACCATCATGACCGCCGACGGGCAGGTCATCGACACTGTGCGCACGATGCCGGGCAATGGAAGCCATGATGCGCAGCTCTGGGGAGTGACTGTGCCGCGGCGCAGGGCCACTTTCCGCATTCGCGTGGAGCATCCTGACTATGAGACGGGCGAGATGGTGGTCGAGATGAAGAACCCGGCGCGCCTCAACTCATACCGGTTCACCGACATGCTGCTCAAGCGCACATTTGCCGACCAGGGCGTGAACCTCGGCGAGGTCAAAGTGAAGGCCACACGCGTGAAGCTCTGCTACAAAGGCGACACGATAGAGGTCGACGCGAGGGCGTTCAAACTGACCGAGGGCTCGATGCTCGAGTCGCTGGTGAAGAATGTACCGGGCTGCGAACTGCGTGACGACGGAGAGATCTACATGAACGGCCGCAAGGTGGACTATCTGACGCTCAACGGCAAGGACTTCTTCAAGGGCAACAACCGCATCATGCTCGACAATCTGCCCTATTACACGGTGGACAAGCTCCAGTTCTACAACAAGCAGAGCGAGCGCAGCCAGCTGATGGGCAAGGATGTAGAGCGCCCCGACTATGTGATGAACGTCAAGCTCCGGCAGGAATACAGCATCGGCTACCTGGGCAATGTGGAGGCCGGCGCCGGCACGCATGACCGCTGGCTGGGACGCGGCTTCGCGCTGCGCTTCACGGACAATTCGCGCCTCTCCCTCTTTGGCAACGCCAATAACATCAACGAGTCGCGCCACCCCGGCGAAGACGGCAAATGGGGACAGGCGGGCTCTCCGGAGGGCGACCGCGACAGCTACAACGTGGGCGGAGACCTGATGATCGACGACAAGCATGGGCGCTACAAGGAGGAGTTCAATACTTCGCTTCTCTGGAGCAAGGCGCGCGACGAGCAGCGTACCACCTCGCAGCAGTTTATCGAGAGCGGCGACACCTATGGTTACAGCAACGATGTCTCAAAGAAGAGAAACTTTGCCCTGAGCGCGAAAAACAAGCTCTCGCTCCGGCGCCTCGGCCTCGTATCCAGTTCGCGCGTCGAATATTCGCATCACAACGACAATGCGCTGACGCGCAGCGCCCAGTTCTCCCAGAAGCCGCACGAGGACCTGATGAGGACACTGGACAGCATCTTCAGCACAAACCGGAGCAGCGAGATGCAGAGCATAATGGTCAACAATGTGCGCGACGCCGCCAGGGACAGGGGGAACACGTGGGAAGCCGAGCAGAAGATGGACTACCACAAATCTCTCCCGTGGGGCGACGACCTGATGCTCAATGCCAGCGGCCTCTGGAGCGGATCGAAGAACAACGGCAACAGCGACTATTACCTCCGGTATGCGGACGGCGCATCGCCGGACGATATCCGCTACCGGCTTATGAGGGACAGGTCGCATCTCTACGACCTCCGCATCGGCGGGGAGTACGCTCTCCACTTCCTCTCCGGCTGGCATCTGATGTTCTCGCTGGCCCACGGACAGAAGCACACCCATGAGCGCGACAACCTCTACCGCCTGGACTGGGACGAGAACTTTCGCCCGGGCGAGGTGCTGCCGTCTGTGAGCGATTACCTCCGTCTCCGCGACGCCGCCAATAGTCCCCGCATCGACGAGACACGGCGCGAGGAGCAGTTCACGGCTTCGCTGCACCGCCACCTCTATGACAGCGGCCATGGACGCTATCTCTCCCTCACCGCCGCCCTCGATACGCGCTACCTCCGGCATGACGGCACATACAGGCGCGGCGAGAATACGGCCCGTCCCTCCGACTATCGCTGGCTGCTCAGGCCAAGCGTCGACCTCGAGTATCAGACCCGCAAATGGCACGATACATATCAGCTGCACTACGACACAGAGATGCGCCCCGTCAGTCTCGCGCAGAAGGCAGACCTCACCGACACGTCCAATCCGCTGGCCATTCAGACGGGCAATCCGCATCTGCGCCCCGCCACGGTGCACAACATCTCCGCCCTCTTCTACTCCCGCTTCGGCACCCACGGACAGTTTGCCATGCTCCGCTCCGGTGTCACCATCATGGACCGCCTCGTGGCGATGAACTCGATATACGACAAGGCCACGGGCGCCTACACCTACATCCCCGTCAATGTGAGCGGCAACTGGAGCAGCAACAGCAGCGTCGAACTGCGCCGCGCGCTGACCGAAGACCGCAGCCTCAACATCGAGAGCCACACCGCCTACAACTACCTGCACAGCGTCGACCTTAAGAACAGCCTCCGCAGCACCGTAAACAACCACTTCGTGGAGCAGAACCTGAAACTGGAATACAAGCGGCGGCATTATACCGTCGCCCTCCTCGGCGGCATCTCGTGGAACGGGATGCGCCTGGCTGACGTCGATGACATCAACAACGTCAACTTCAACTACGGCGCCAACATACAGGCAGACCTGCCGCTGCGCCTGCTGCTCTCCACCGACATCCGTATGTACAGCCGCCGGGGCTATGCTGACCGCTCGCTGTGTACGGACGACCTGCTGTGGAACATGCAGCTCAGCCGCCCCTTCTGCAAGGGCCGCCTGCTGGCGTCGCTCAAGGCGTTCGACCTGCTCCACCAGCTCTCCACGACCCACACGACCTTCAATTCGCAAGCCCGCGTCGAGACGTGGCGCCTGAGCCTCCCGTCCTACTTCATGGCGAGCCTCCAGTACAAGTTTAACAAGAACCCGAAGAAGACGCCCTGAATCCTCCGCACCGCCCTCCTGCGGCCGCAATTACGCTTCACCGGGATAAGATTCTGCCTTACAGGAATAATATTCCTTGCGGGGACGATGCTACCTTTTTATAAGGAAAATCCACTCCGCCGGTGAGGATGAAGAATAGGGGAAATTGTGGCTTGGAAGGCCACTTTTTGCGCGTCTGTAAATCGTTGAAAAACAGCGCTCCCGAAAGGCCGAAATTACATTTGAGACGAGTAGAACTACATTTGAGGTAGTTTTCCTCATGTCCTATGTGAGTATCCGCATATGCGGGACGGTTTTTTGAAGTGTGGGGAATGCCTTTTCCAAAATGCGGGAAAAGGGCATTTGGTTCGGACGGCAAATTTATATCAGCGGAGCCGGATGGTGAGAACTTCTATAAATGAGGCTCACTCTCCAGCGTATGAAAAGCCGGCCGCGGCCTTTCCAGCCTTCCGAGCTGTCTTCGCCGTGTCATTGTGCATGAAATTTATATCCGAAAGCATATAAACGCCGAATTTTTCTCCATTTTACATCAGATAGAATGTAGAAATGCATTCTTTTCGTATATTTGCATCCGATAGAATATAATCTATATGTCTCTTACACGACTATCAGCCACCGTCAAAGCCCTCCGGAAGAGCGCCGGACTGACGCAGGAAGACCTCGCCATGAAGTCGGGCGTCGGGCTGAACTTTGTGCGCAACCTCGAGCAGGGCAAGCGCACCCTGAGGATGGACAAGGTGAATCAGCTGCTCGACCTGTTCAACTACGAGCTCATCCCCGCTCGTAAGGACTCCCCCGATAAGACCGAGCCATGAGACTGGCGAGAATATACCACCACGACGCGCTGGCCGGACTGCTCACAGAGGACGGCGGCGAGTATCGCTTCCGCTACGACCGCCGCTATCTGGCGCGGCCCGATGCGAGCGCCGTCAGCCTTACGCTGCCCCTGCGGGAGGAGGACTATGTCAGCCCGACACTGTTCCCGTTTTTCGACGGACTGATACCAGAAGGATGGCTGCTGGATGTGGCCCTGCGCAACACAGACATCAGTGTCCTCGACCGCATGTCGCTGCTCCTGCTCTGCTGCAGGGACTGCATAGGGGCGGTGAGCGTGATAGAGGTAAACAGCGAGGAGGAGGAATGATGGGCAGGTGTCTATTTTGTTACAAAGACCTCAGGGAAGGGCAGAGAGACTTTCATCCGGAGTGCGCCCGCAAGTTTTTCGGTCTCCGGAATGCTCCCGAGCTCAGCTACAGGCTGGAAGATCTGGACCGCCTCGCAGCGCAGATCATCCAGGCGCAGACATCGCTGACGGGCGTACAGCCCAAGCTTTCGCTCAATCTGAGCAAGCATGCGGGAAGCGGCCGTCTGACCATCGTAGGACTATGGGGCGATTACATCTTCAAGCCGCAGACGAGCCTGTATGCAGAATTGCCCGAAAACGAAGACCTTACCATGCATCTCGCAGAGGCCGTGAAGATCAGTACAGTTCCCCACACACTCATTCGCATGGAGGACGGAAACCTGGGCTACCTGACCCGGCGCATCGACCGCAGGAAAGGCGGCGGGAAAATAGACATGGAGGACATGTGCCAGCTGACCCTGCATCCCACGGAGTACAAGTACAAGGGCTCATACGAGCAGGTGGCAAAGACGATAAGGGAATATTGCGCCATGCCCCGGCTCTGCCTGACCAACTATCTCCAGTTGCTCCTCTTCTGCTTCGTCACGGGCAACAACGACATGCATCTGAAAAACTTCTCCCTCTTCTGCCCCGACGGCTCCTACACGCTGACGCCGGCCTACGACCTGCTGAACGTGGCCATCGCCAACGAGAAGGACCACGAGGAGATGGCGCTGACGCTCAACGGGAAGAAGTCAAGACTGCGCCTGACAGATTTCCTGCAGATGGCCGGGACCATCGGCATAGAGGAGAAGGTGACGCTGCGAATGGTGGAACAGATGCACAAGGCCCTACCGAAATGGCAGGAAATCATAGCGCGCTCGTTCCTCTCCCCGGAGTATCAGGACCGCTATGAGGCGCTCATCAGAGAGCGGCTCGAGCGGCTGACATGAGAGGGCATCCCCGCGTCGCGGAGCTCTGCGGGCTGCATGGCGACGGCCGCCAGCCGCCGCATGAGGGAGTGCGTGAAATAATGCGCGGAAAGTCTTTGGACGATAGTATCAGGAGGCCGCCGCACAAAATACGCAGAATGGTATAAAATGCACAATTCCGCGACCTCAGAAAGGGCGATTCCGGCCCCTTGCTAAATATCTTATAATCAGCGCTCCCGAAAGGCCAAAACTACATTTGAGACGTTTTCAACTACCTCAAATGTAGTTTTCCTCAGGTCCTATGTGAGCAACACAGCATGCGGGACGGTTTTTTGAAGTGTGGGAAATACCTTTTCCAAAATGAGGGAAAAGCATGCGATTTTCGAATGACGAAGATAGATCAGCGGAGAAAGTGAATGAGGGCCTACTTTTGGGACGCTTTAGCCGGGAGGGCAGCTTCCTCAGCGGCCGTCCGATTAAGACCATGAGCGTTGGCGGGAGAATTATTATGTGCCCGTGATGCAATAGAAGAGAAGTGAAATCGTTATAAAAATATGTTCAAAGGAGGCCGGTGGCCACCTTTAGAAGGGAAATTTTGAAAATATGAAGAAGATAGACCAGCTATATAACACCTGGAAGATCCTGCAGCCGTTAGACAGCCGCAAGCAGTATCTGCTCAGCCAACGTTTTACCGTAGACTATAACTTCAACAGCAATCACATGGAGGGCAACACACTTACCTATGGACAGACAGAGCTGTTGTTGCTTTTCGGCAAAGTCAGCGGTGAGGGAGACCTGAAGGACTTCAATGACATGAAGGCCAGTCAGGTTAGTCTGAAGATGATGGAGGAGCAGGCGCATCTGGAGTCTATACCGTTGACTCAGAACTTTATCCGTACACTCCATCACACGTTGCTGCGTGAGGATTATGTCGTCTACAGGACATTGCCGGGCGATCAGCAAACGAGTTATACGGTTCATGCCGGGAGATACAAGACTCTTTCAAATAGTGTGATTACCCGATATGGTGACAGATTCGATTACGCTTCACCTGAGGAGACGCCGGCGCTCATGACCGACCTGGTGGATTGGTATAATGAGGAAGAAGCCAGAGGCAAGTTGACTCCTGTTCAGTTGGCAGCGTTGTTCCATTATCGGTATATCAGGATTCATCCGTTTGAGGATGGCAATGGCAGAATAGCACGACTGATGGTGAACTATATTCTCGTCAGGCATCATTGGCCTATGGTGGTCATAAGGAATCGTAACAAGAGTCAGTATATAGAGGCCCTGCACCATGCAGATGTCGTCGTAGGGCCGACTCCATCAGACGGAGCCCACGCTACGTTTCAGCAGATAGGTCCCTTTGCTCGTTATTTCCAGAAGCTCGTAACGACAGAGTTGGAATACGATATAGAATTCGTAAAGGAGCAGTCGCCCGATGTCTGGTGGTACGACGGACAGAAGATTAAATTCCGCAGCAAGTCAACGCCGATCATTCTGAAGGCGCTTAAAGACGAGCCGGACATCACGATAGAGTCATTGAGCCAGAAAGCAGGCATTGCCACGTCCGCCGTCAAAAAGCAATTACGGCAGATGGAAGGCAAGGGCTATATAGAAAAGAGTGGCGAGAACGGAGAGTGGCGTGTATTCGCCTCTCCCTCGGTTTAGACACCTCTCTCTTATTTGTGACTATTACTGTCCGGTAAAGTAATCAAAAGGCTGAAGTCCCCGAGAGGGCTCCAGCCTGAATAATTTCTATTCTCAAAAACTTTGTCGGATAGCAATAAATATCAATAAACAATTGCAGGTGCGGGCTGTCGATGCCCCATATCGCTTTTACGCGACCTCCGCTCCCTCCCTATCTTGTCTCTACACCTGCATCTGCTGGCTTCCTACTGCTATAATCAGATATTCGGCGTATCCCAATGCCTGGTCTGGGTGCAGTTAATTTTCTGGTTGAGATTATTGATATGAAGCACGAACTCGCCTTCCTCAAGTATCCATTTACCATCCTGACCTACGAAAGCCAGGTCCTTGGCAGGAAGTGTGAAGGTAACGGTCTTTGTCTCGCCCGGTTTCAGTTCAATCTTATCGAACGCGCGCAGACGGCGGTTGTCAGGGATAATGGAAGCCACGAGGTCGCTCGAATAAAGCAGCACAGGCTCCTTGCCTTCCTTTGATCCGGTATTGGTAATGTCAACAGAGATATTCAGCACGTCATCTGCCGTGAAGTCGGTCTTGTCAACCTTGAGATTGGAATAGCTGAAAGTGGTATAAGAGAGCCCGTAGCCGAACGGCCACTGCTGTACGACTTTGGCATCATAGTCGTAAGCTCCGGCCATGGTATTCACCTGTTCGCTCACCTTATAATCATAGTTGATGAGCGAGTTGATTTCCTTGGGATAGGTGTAAGGCAGCCTGGCCGAGAAGTTGGCATCGCCCGCCATCAGATTGGCAAGGGCGTCAGCACCATAAGTACCCGGCAGCAAAATATCAATGACAGCACTTGCCAGCGGTTCGATATCTGCCACAAGACGAGGACGGCCTTCATTCAGAATGAGGATAATCGGTTTGCCGGTCTTGGCCAGAGCCTTTACAAGGTTGCGCTGATTGACGGAAAGATTAAGATCCGTGAGGTTGCCGGGAGTCTCGGTGTAAGAGTTTTCTCCCACGCAGGCCACGATAACGTCTGCATTCGCGGCAGCAGCAACGGCTTTGTCAATCTGCGGAGCATTTTCCTCCCAGTAAGCACCCTTCTCATTATAGGTCGCGCCCTGCTCGAGAGTCACATTATCAGCGCCGTATTTATTCTGCAAAGCCTCATAAATGGTATTGAATTTCTCTGTTTCTTTCTCGGCATTCGAGCCCTGCCAGGTGTAGCTCCAGCCTCCTGTGAGGCAGCGCATCTGATTGGCGTTCGGTCCGGTGACAAGAATCTTCTTGCCCTTAGAGAGCGGAAGGATGCCGTTGTTCTTCAGCAGCACCTCCGACTCCTCAGCAGCATGAAGGCTCTCGTCGGCGAATTTCTGACTACCGAAATCGGGATAATCTTTTGCATTCTCACCGGTATTCGGATTATCAAAGAGCCCCAGGCGATACTTCACTCTCAGGATGCGGCGCACGGCGTCATCAATACGCTCCTGCGATACTTTTCCTTCCTGCACCAACTGCTTCAGCAGGGGACAGAAGTCAACGCTGTACGGATCCATATTCATATCAATGCCGGCATTGATGGCGATGCGGATGGCGTCCTTCTTGTCCTTGGCCACGTGCTCGCGCTGGTAGAGGTTGCTGATGTCGGCCCAGTCTGTGATCAGCATGCCGTCCCAGTTGAGGTCGCGCTTCAGCCAGTCGGTAAGCAGTTCGTGATTGGCATGTGTCGGCACGCCATTGACAGAGGCAGAATTGACCATCATGGTCAGCGCGCCGGCTTTGGCGGCACACTTGAAGGGCTCAAAGTACTTCTCACGAAGCATGAGCGGAGAAACATAAGCCGGCGTGCGGTCCTTGCCGGAGAAAGGAGCGCCGTAAGCCATGTAGTGCTTCACACTTGTGGCTACATTGTATTTGCCCAGATGATTGTTGTCCGTGCCCTGATAGCCCAGCATCTCCTGCTCCACCATCCGGGCGTTGACGATGGCGTCTTCGCCAAAGCTTTCCCAGATGCGCGGCCAGCGTGGGTCACGACCAAGGTCAAGAGTAGGATTGAAGACCCATGGACAATCGGCAGCACGACTCTCATAAGCCGCTGCCGTAGCCATCTGCCTGGCAAGATTCACATTGAAGGAAGCTCCCAGATTGATGGGCTGCGGGAAAAGCGTACCGTCCAATACATAAGTGGAACCGTGATTCTCATCGAGCCCGTAGATTGTCGGAATCTTGAGATATTTCATTGACAGATTCTGAATGACAGGAATGATCTTCTGCCATTGCTCCCTCGTCAGGCCTTTGTCCGGCGCGTTGAGGAAGGAGCCGACCTTGTATTTGCTGATGATGGTGTCGAGCTTGGCAACATTCAGCTGAAACACGGGGTCCCCCTCGTAGATATCCAGGTCTTTATATTTCCCAAGCTTTTTGATGATCTGCTTGTCCGACATATTCAAATCTACCAAACCTTTGGGAATGTTATTACCCTCGATCGCAGCGCGCAATTTCTTGCGGTCCACCTTGCCTTGCACCGGCTTACGCCCGCCCACGACATCGATGTTAATCTGCAGCATCTGCCCGATCTTCTCGTCAAGGGACATCCCGGAGAGTGTCTTCTCTATCTTCGCTTCCAATGCGTCATCTCTGGGGATAGCCGGTCGGACGCTTTGCGCCATTGCTCCGCACGCAAGCGGAGCGGCTACCAGTAAGGCTACTATTTTATTCATAGGTCTGTTATTTGTTATATTGTGATTTCTATAAGATTATGCTCAGGTCCGGCAATGCAGCTTTCGTAACAGCCATCTCCTCAGGTATCCTCAATCTTACTGATTAAAAGATCCTGCTTTTGTTGTTTTTGCAAAGGTAATCACTTGCTTTCAAGTGGACAATACTGATTTATAACAATTTTAGACCATATGACGGAGGAAGATTTCAAAAAACGAATCAGGAAATATTGCTGTCTGGTGCGTTTATACTCCCGGTCACATGGTTTTGAGCCACAAACAACGGTAACCAAAAGGCTGGAGTCCACGCGAGGGCTCAGCCTGAATTATTTCCATTCTCAGAAACTTACCGGAGAGTAAAATCTGAATTTCCAGTGAATGCGCGGAGGGAATGAAAAAGGAGTCGCAGAAAACTCCGTAACTCCTTGCTCTCTTTGTAGCGGGGGTGGGACCCGAACCCACGACCTCCGGATTATGAATCCGACGCTCTAACCAGCTGAGCTATCCCGCCATTTCATTTGCTTCTGTCATTTCCGCGCTCAACAATGCTTCGGCTCAGAACATCCGCGCCAATGCTTTGTTCGCTTGCGCCTCCGCTTCACACATCCGCGCCTTTGTTTCGCACATTTGCGCCTCGGCTTGGTTCTTCTGCACCGCGGCTTTGAACATCAGCGCCATTGCTTAGTTCTCTTGCGCCCCGGCTCGGCAAACGCGAACTTCGGACGCGGGCACTGCGACTTGCGGTCTGACATGCGGTTGCAAAATTAGACAATATATTGATATGGGCAAAGCTTTCACACGAAAAATTTCTAACTTTGCACTTCCGGCAGGCAATAATTGCAATATCGGGCCCGGGAAGCAGGCATTTGCGGAAGCAAAAACCGCGCGGGCGGACAACAGTTGCGACCACCAAGCCGCCGGAGATACGCATTATGAAGAAAGCAATATCCGTCATCATCATTTTCCTGGCCGCGCAGGTGGCCACGCCGATCGTGGCCGTCTACATCCTCAAGGCGATAGGCGACAGCGGCCTGTTCGGTCAGGTCAACCTGGAGACAGTGGCCGATTCGCCCATCGGGCTGTCCATCCTCCTCATCATCGCCTACGGCACCACGGTGCTGGCGCTCTACGGTTTCCGTCTGCTCTCGCCGGGCGCGGGCCTGGCGAGAAGGGCGCTGCACATCATCCCCGCCGTGCTGACGCTGCTGTTCGCCGAGGTGCCCATCACATTCATGCAGGAAATATTGAAGCTGCCCGACATCACCGTCAACACCAACGTCGGGCCGCTGATGCACAATGCGCTGGGCATCATCACCATCGTGATCGTCGGGCCCGTGGTGGAGGAACTCGTGTTCCGCCGCGCCGTGCTGGGCTCTCTCATGGAGGGCGGCATGCGGCCGCTCAGGGCTGTCATCATCTCGGGCCTGCTCTTCGGCCTCATCCACTTCAATCCCGCGCAGATGCTGCCCGCCGCCATCCTCGGCTGTCTCCTGGGATGGGTCTATGTGCGCACGGGTAACCTGCTCTCGAGCATCATCCTGCACGCCATCAACAACGGCCTGAGTGTACTGATAGCCAACACCGCCTACGCCGACACCACGCTCAGCGAGCTGACCGGTTCGACGGCTCTGAGCGCCGTGGCGGCGTGTCTCTGCGCCGGCATTGCCATTCTGCTGCTACGCATATATAATAAGCACACGGAGGAGGAACCGATAATCACGGAGGAAGTAAATGAAGATTAATCTGAAGGACTTTGAGATCATGGCGCCGGCGGGCTCACGCGACTCGCTCATGGCCGCCTTTCAGGCCGGGGCCGACGCCGTATACTTCGGCGTAGACGAACTGAATATGCGCTCCCACTCGGCCAATCACTTCACGCTCGACGACCTGCGCGAGATAGCCGCCATGTGCCGCGAGAGGGGCGTGAAGAGCTACCTGACGGTCAACACCATCATCTACGACGGCGACATAGAGCGCATGCACGAGATCATCGACGCCGCCGCGGAGGCCGGCGTGAGCGCAGTCATCGCCTCCGACGTGGCCGTGATGACCTACTGTCGGCAGAAGGGCGTAGAGGTGCACCTCTCCACGCAGCTCAACATCAGCAATACGGAGGCCCTGCGCTTCTACTCCCGGTTTGCCGACGTGGCGGTTCTGGCGCGCGAGCTCAACATGCAGCAGGTGCGCCACATCTACGACAACATCCTCTCAGAGCATATCACCGGTCCCTCGGGGCAACTGGTGAGGATCGAGATGTTCTGCCATGGGGCGCTGTGCATGGCGGTGAGCGGCAAGTGCTACATGAGCCTCGACAACACGGGGCGGAGCGCCAACCGCGGGCAATGTATGCAGCTGTGCCGCCGCGCCTACACGCTGCGGGACCGCGAGACGGGCACAGAGCTCGAGGTGGACAACAAATATATCATGTCGCCCAAGGACCTCAAGACGATACGCTTCCTGGACCGCATGATCGAGGCGGGCGTCCGCGTGTTCAAGATCGAAGGGCGCGCCCGCGGACCCGAGTACGTGCTGACCGTTGTGAAATGCTACCGCGAAGCGCTCGAGGCCATCGCGGAGGGCACATTCACCGAGGCGAAGAAGGACGAATGGGACCGCCGCCTCGCCACCGTGTTCAATCGCGGTTTCTGGGACGGCTATTACCTGGGCCAGAGGCTGGGAGAATGGAATGACAAATATGGTTCGCTGGCCACGGAGCGGAAGGTATACGCCGGCCGCGGTGTGAAATATTACGACCGCCTCAGGGTGGGCGAGTTCGCCGTCGAAGCCACGGAGATCCACCTGGGCGACAAATTGCTCGTCACGGGCCCCACCACCGGCGCCGTCTATTTCACCGCCACCGAGATGCACGACGACAACGGCCCCGTCAGAGTCGGGCTCAAGGGCACGCGTATCTCGCTCCCCATCGACGCCAAGATACGCAAGAGCGACAAGCTCTTCCGCATCGTGCCCGCCGAAGAAGCCGACAAGCAGGGGTAAACTGTGCGCGAATTATAACTGGGAGGGCCGCGGCCCTCAGCGGCCAACCGCCGCAAAAGCAAATGCGCGAAGAAACGCGCGAAGAGGGCATTTATTCGCATAAGCAAAGCCGTCAAAGATGCGAGATAGGCTTTAGGCCGCTTTAGCTGGGAGGGCCGCTGCCCTCAGCGGCCAACCGCCGCAAAAGGAATAGCGCGAAGAATTGCGCGAAGAGGGCATTTATTCACATAAGCAAAGCCGTCAAAGATGCGAGATAGGTTTAACTGGGAGGGCCGCGGCCCTCCCAGTTAGCTTCGCCGCATTTTCCCATCACCGCCGGTCGCTAAAGAGATAGCGCGAATGAAACGGCGATAAGTTCAGAAACGAAGTTGCTTACCGCCTGCCGTGATGGAAGGCCAATAAAGACTTCCGATAGTCCACATTGCGGTCCCGGAAAGGGCAATCCGGAGGCCTTTGTAAGTAACTGAAAAACAGCCTCCCCGGAAGGCCAAAATTACATTTGAGATGTTTTCAACTACCTCAAATGTAATTTCACTCATGTCCTATGTGAGCAACACAGCATGCGGAAGTGTTTTTTGCATGTGGGGGAATGCCTGCATCAAAATGCGGGGAATGGGCTTTTCCCCGTACTGCGAATTTATAATAACGGGACCGTAGGGCGAGGACTTCTATAGATAAAAATCCTGCGCCGCTAAGGGCGAAGCCGGCCGGGCGGGCCGTCTATTTGGGCTGAAGGCTGCGGCGGTACTCGCTGGGCGACATGCCGAGATGGCGGGAGCAGTAGCGGCTGAAGTAGGAGAGCGTGGAGAAATTCATCCGCGCGGCGATCTGTGTGAGCGACAGGCGGTCGTCGTCGAGGTAGCGCCTGAGGATGGGGACGGTGTAGCGGTCTATGTACGACGTAACGCTGTTGCCGGTCATGCGGCGGATGGTGGCGGAGAGGTACTTTGGCGACACATTGAGCCGCTCGGCGAAGTAGTTCACGTTGCGCTCCGTGGCGGTGATGCCGGTGGAGAGCAGGGTCATGAGCTGCCGGACGATGTAGGCCGTGCGGTCGGTGTGCGGCGTGGAGAGGTCGCGCTGGGAGTGGGGCTCGAAGATGTCGTACATCATGGTCAGGCAGAGGCTGCCCATCAGCGGGCGGTAGAACTGCAACCCGATCTCGCCCATGCGGTCGCGGAGGCGGTGGAAGTCGTCCAGAAGATGGCCGGCCTGCACGTCGGTGAGCCTGATGACCGGGTTCTGATGGAGCGTGATGCTGCCCCCGATGCCGTAGTTGTTCGACGGCAGCAGGCTCTGGAGAAACTGGTAGTCGGCGGCGAACCATTCCACCCGCATGTCGGCGGGCGCGGCCAGATTGCTCACGCAGTCGGGCCTCAGGATCACTATCAGGTCGTTACGCACGATGTGGAAGCACCGCTCATTGTACACAAAACTGCCCTCGCCCGCCGTGCACAGCAGGTGCATGCAGGTGTGGTGCAACTCCCTCGCATTCATCGCATAGAAGTCTGTCGAATAATGAAAATCGGGCTCCATGACCACAAAATTAGCCATTATTATTATGCGGAGAATAAGGTTTGTGCAAAAAGTGAAAATCCCGAAGTAATTTGTGTAACAAATGGCATCCGGAAACATGATACTTTTGCATCCGGAAACAAACAAACAGACGAACATGAAAGAGAAACAGAGCAAGATGGAGTATATCCGGCTGTCCAACGGCGTTGAGATGCCGGCATTGGGGTACGGAGTGTTTCTGGTGAGCCCGGACGAGACAGAGCGCTGCGTGACGGACGCGCTGAGCGTGGGCTACCGGCTGATAGACACGGCGCAGGCCTACGGCAACGAGGAAGGCGTGGGCCGCGCATGGCGGGGAAGCGGCCTCAGGCGCGAGGACCTGTTCATCGTGACGAAGGTGTGGATCTCCAACGCGGGCGAGGAGAAGGCCGCCCGCAGCATCGACGAATCGCTCCGCAAACTGCAGACAGAATACATCGACCTGCTGCTCATCCATCAGGCCTACGGCGATGTCTTCGGCACATGGCGAGCCATGGAGAAGGCCTATCGCGACGGCAAGGTGAGGGCTATCGGCGTGTCAAACTTTCAGGCGGGGCGCTTCTTCGACTTCGCCCATTTCGTGGACGTCAAACCGATGGTCAATCAGCTGCAGTGCAACGTGATGATCCAGCAGACTGCCATCCAGCCCTATCTGGCGGAGACGGACACACGCATGATGGCCTGGGGACCGCTCGGCGGACAGGGCGTGGACGGCATCGTGCGGAGCGAGGCGCTGGCCGCCATCGGCAGGAAGTACGGCAAGACCGCCGCACAGGTCGCCCTTCGCTGGCTCACACAGCGCGGCATCGTCGCCATCCCCAAGAGCACGCACAGAGAGCGCATGGAGCAGAACCTGAACATCTTCGACTTCTCCCTCTCCGCCGACGAGATGACGCAGATAGCCACCATGAATCAGCACGACGCAGGGACGGTAAACTTCGTCGACCCGCAGCTTGTCAAATACCTCATCGAGACCTACGGATAATCCACTTTTTCAGAAGTAAATAGGATGAAGAAAGTAATCGTAATATCCACGAGCCTGCGCCGGGGCTCAAACAGCGACATGCTGGCCGATAGGTTTGCAGAAGGTGCGGTGAGCGCCGGCAATGAGGTGGAGAAGATTTCCCTCGCAGGCAAGAACATACAATTTTGCAAGGGCTGTCTGGCCTGTCAGAAGCTCGGACGCTGCGTGATAGACGACGATGTGAACGGCATCATGGCAAAAGTGCTGAAAGCCGACGTGATATGTTGGGCGACGCCCATCTACTACTACGAGATGAGCGGCCAGATGAAGACGCTCATCGACCGCATGAACGCGATGTACGCCCTCGACTACAAGTTTCGCGACATCTACATGCTCACCACCGCAGCCGAGGGGGAGCAGGAGACACCTGCGCGCGCTGTGGAGGGGCTCCGCGGCTGGATAGCCTGTTTCCCCAAGAGCCGCCTGGCAGGTACGCTCTTCTGCGGAGGAGTGGACAAGGCGCGCGCCATAGAGGGCAACAGCCGCCTGCAGGAGGCTTACGAAATGGGCCGCGGCATCTGAGCAGACGGGCAGAATCTTCCTCATCATGCTCACGGGCGCAGAGCTCACGAGCTTCACAAACAACGAAAGACAGATAACAGGAAAAGATATGAAAAAGGAATTGACACTTACGCAGGAGTGGGACAAAACGTTCCCGCTGAGCGAAAAAGTAAACCACAGGAAGGTGACTTTCCCGACCCAGTTCGGCCTGACGCTGGCCGCCGATCTCTACACGCCGAAGGACGCCGCAGGGAAGATGGCCGCCATCGCCGTCAGCGGGCCCTTCGGCGCCTGCAAGGAGCAGGCGAGCGGGCTCTACGCCATGCGCATGGCAGAGCGCGGATTTGTGACGATCGCCTTCGACCCCTCTTTTACCGGCGAGAGCAGCGGTGAACCGCGCCGCACAGCCTCGCCCGACATCAACACCGAGGATTTCATGGCCGCCGTCGACTACCTCTCGTCGCTTGACATGGTCGACGCGGCGAAGATCGGCATCATAGGCATCTGCGGATGGGGAGGCATCGCTCTCAACGCCGCAGCCGCCGACCCGCGCATCAAGGCTACCCTCGCCTCTACCATGTATGATATGACTCGTGTCAGCGGCAACGGTTACTTCGACGCCGACGATAATGAGGAAGCTCGTCACGAGGCCCGCATGGCCCTGGCAAAGCAGCGCCTTGCCGATCCCGGCGCCATGGCCGGCGGTGTTGTCGACCCGCTGCCCGCCGACGCCCCGCAGTTTGTCAGGGATTACCACGACTATTATAAGACCTCGCGCGGCTATCACGCCCGCAGCGGCAACTCCAACGACGGCTGGCGCGCCATCGGCACACAGGCCTACGCCAACGCCCGCTTCCTCTACTACATCAATGAGATTCGCTCCGCCGTTCTGGTAATGCATGGCGAGAAGGCCCATTCGCGCTACTTCGGCGAGGCCGCCTATCATTACATGGTGGAGGGCAAGGCCGACGGCTATCATTTCACCGGCAAGCCCAACCCCGTTCCCGGCAACAAGCAGCTGCTCATCATCCCGGGCGCCTCTCACTGCGACCTCTACGACGGAGGATTTACCGGGCCCGAGGGTAAGGGCGAGCCCAGAAACCTCATTCCCTGGGACACCCTGGCTACATTTTTCAAAGACCATCTGAAATGAAAAGAATAATAACGCTCTTAATCGCAATAATAACTATGACTACAGTACAAGGACAGACGCTCACGGAGCGCCAGAAAGGATTGGCTGCATGTGCCTGCCTCATGGCACAGGGTGATCTGCAGCGGTTGGAGCCTGCCGTCAGGACAGCGCTCGACAATGGCGTGACCATCAACGAACTGAAGGAAGCATTCTCTCAGCTCTACGCATACACGGGTTTCCCGCGCTCGCTCAATGCGCTGGGCGTACTGAGCAAGGTATTGGAGCAGCCCGGGGCGGCATGGCAGGAAGGCAAGCCCTGGAAGCGCCCTGCCGAATGGGACAACGCCAGGAAGGCCTACGAGCTCGGCACGAAGAATCAGACAAAGCTCTCAGGCCGCCCCTTCGACTACACATTCTGCCCGCAGGATGACTATTACCTCAAGTCGCACCTCTTCGGCGACATCTTCGCCGGCACACAGCTCTCCGCCGCCGACCGCGAACTTGTAACTGTCGCCGCCCTCAGCGGTCTCGAAGGCGTGGCGCCGCAACTGGCCGCGCACAAGCGTGGCGCCGTCAACATGGGCAATACGCAGCAGCTCGTAGATGAATTATGCGAATGGCTCGGCAGCGAAGGATATACCCTGCACAGCGCCTGGCCCAAAGGACAGCCGAACACGGCCTACGCCAAATACTTCGTCGGCAACAGTTATCTGGCCAGCGTGGGCGCCGGCATTAGCAATGTCACCTTCGAGCCCCGCTGCCGCAACAACTGGCATATCCACCACAAAGCTGTGCAGGTGCTCATCTGCGTCGCTGGTCGCGGATGGTATCAGGAGTGGGGCAAGGAAGCCGTCGAGATGACTCCCGGCACAGTCATCGCCATTCCCGAGGGCGTGAAGCACTGGCACGGCGCCGCCAAAGACTCATGGTTTCAGCACCTCACCTATATGAAGGACGTGCAGGAGGGAGCCTCGAACGAGTGGCTCGAACCGGTGAGCGACGAGGACTACGACAAGCTAAAATAAACTCCTATCTTATCACAGGAAGAAAAGTTCCCACAGTCCTCGAATAGATTCCGGGACAAGGTAACTCCTAACATATTATAAAGGAAAGAAGTTCCCGCGGTTCCAGGTCCGATTCCGGTACAAGAAAACTCGTACATTTAATAGGGAGACCAGCTCCGGTCGCATTTGCTGCTGCCCGGCCCTGACGCCGCCGCAACATCTGCCCCGGGGCAGGCCTTTCTGCGTTTCACCCCCGCCGCCCCGCACGGGCAGTGTGCGGTATAAGGCATCGCCAAATGGTGTTCGGAAGAGGAGCAACGAAGTCTGCGAAAATCGCATCCGACAGAATGGTTTGCGGGTCGGGATGCCGGATTTACAAGGTTAGAAATGCTGTTTCGCGAGGTGATTTCGGGGGAGGTTTGAAGGCGATTCCTCACCCCGGAAAGGGCGATTTTGGAGCCTTTGTAAATGTCTGAAAAACAGTGCCCCCGAAAGGCCAAAACTACATTTGAGACGTTTTCAACTACCTCAAATGTAATTTCACTTATGTCCTATGTGAGCAATGTAGCTTGCGGGACGGTTTTTTGAATGTGGGGAAATGCCTTTTCCAAAATGTGGGAAAAGTGCATGCTTTTCGCATCACGGAATTATATCAGCGGAGCTGGTGATTGGGGGGCATTATATTTGGGCCGCTTTAGCTGGGAGGGCCGTTGCCCTCAACGGCCGCCAGCCGCCGCATAAGGTTTAGAAAGAAATAATGCGCAATGCACCTCTACGACAATCGCGAGTCACTTGCATCGCAAATTACTTCGCGCACTCTCTTATGCTGAATGCGCCCGCATAAGGTATAGGAAGGAATAATACGCAATGCGCATCCGCGGCTATCTTTATTCCCTTGCCTCGCAAATTACATCGCGCACTCTCTTATGCGGAATGCGGCCGCTGAGGCAGCGGCCCTCCCAGCTATCGCCGCGCAATACAATTATCTTTCTTTCACTTTTCCCCATCGCGACGGCGGGCGATTATTATTCGTCGCATGCAAATGCCATAAGATAAGGCAACTTTTTAGCATTTTCCGGGGCTTCTATTAAAATTTCATGAAATTATCGCCTTCTATTTTGGCCTGAATATAAAATTTGTCTACATTTGACCCGTCTAATATAAAGAAGAAAGTCTTATCATGAAAAAGCTACTGCTACTTTTCAGCCTTTTCTGCATTGCCATCACAGGGGCAAGGGCAGACAACTCGACCGACGACGGTTATTACTACGACCCCGAATCGCCGCTGATAGGCGATCCGGCGCAGATGAACGCCAACAGCATCGACATCGGGGCATCGGGCGGGGAGGCAAACATGTTTCTCAACCTGCTGGACGGCAACACGAACACCATATTCCACTCCTATTGGGACAGGGCCACGTTCTCGTCGCCCACGCTTACGGCCGAGAGCTATAAGGAGCATGTCGACAAGCTCGACCCCAACAAATTCCGCCTCACGGGCATCGGCTGGACCAACCTTCAGATAAAGCTCTACGACCCTGTGCAGGTGTTCTTCTTCACGTTCACGGGCCGCAACAGCGGCAAGTATTGCGACTTCCCCAACGACATCATCATCTACGCCACCAACGACGACGCGCTCGGCGCGAGCGTACTCTCGACGGAGAGCGAGAAGTGGGACAAGGTGACGGAGCTCAAGGAGGGCTTCCCGTCGGCTGTGGCTCTGGCCAAATACTCCTCGCCGGCCATCGTGATGAGCAAGCCCTACAAGTATATCCGCTTTGAGGTGCGCAACACGGTGACGAGCGACGACGGCGGCACGGGCGTACGTCCATGCACGCGGCCTGAGGTAACGGGCAGGGTATGGAACCTGGCCGAGTTTCAGATGTACGAGGGTGTCAAGATAGAGGGCTATCGCTCCAGGCTTGACAGCCTCATCAACGCCATAGACGCCGGTTCGCTCCACTATGAGGGAGGCGTCGACCCGGGATATTATTACAAATCGAAGACGGACGCCTACGACTCCGTCTATCAGGACGCCAAGGACAAGTATGTCCTGGACCTCAACGATGCCGAGTGCAAGGCTCTCTACGATAATCTCTACGCGGCTCTCAACGACGTGCTCGCCTCCGGCCGTGTACCGATGGAGGACGGATACTACAACATCGTCTCGGCGTGGAGCATATTCCGGGAGAAGCAGGGCGTGGACAAGGCGTGGTATTATGACGCCACGCAGAACGCCCTGATGTGGACCACCTACGACAAGCGCCAGCCGCTGCAGCTGTTCAAGCTGGAGAAGCAGGCGGACGGACGCTATGCCGTGAGCAATGTGGTGTCGGGCAAGTACCTGTATCACCTTCCTTACAACGGTGTTCCGGTGCCCTTCAGCGACAGCTTTGAGTCGGGACAGGTGTTAGAGCCGTTTGCAGCCAAGCCGTATGAATTCAAGATTTATTCCCCCGACTTCGATTCCCAGTATAACAAATACAATACCCGCCAGCACAACAGCGGCGCGGGCGTCACCGGACAGGTATCCGCATGGGACTCTGATATGGACGGCGAGGCCTCCTGGCTGCTCAAGCGCGTGGACGGCACACTGCTCGACTCGCTGCTCAATGTATCGGGACGTGATAAAGCGCAGGAGGGGCTGCGTATGGCCATCAAGGAGGCCCAGTCGCTCTACGACAAATGCTACGACTACAAGAGCATCTTTACCGACGCCTCTCAGATGACGGTCAATTCGCAGAACCCGTCGGACGGCAGCATCGCCGCTCTGCTCGACAACAATGTCAACACATATTTCCACTCCGACTGGCAGCAGGCCTTCAAGCAGCAGATGACGGGCGGCACAGGCTGGCACAACATGCAGTTCGCCCTGTCCGAGGCGGTGGACAAGGTAAAGTTCTACTACTTCGGGCGTATCAACTCGAGCGGCTATGTAGACGACCCCGACCATATCACTCTCTACGCTACCAACGACGATGCCCTCGGCGCCAGCACGGCATCCGCCGACTCCACGAGCTGGACAGAGATCGCCGACCTCACGAAGCCGCGCTACGACTTCCCCGCCAAGAATCTCTCGGGCAGCTCATACACCTCGCCGGTTATCGACCTGGGCGGCAGCTACAAGTATCTCCGCTTCGTGGTGAAGCACACCAACGGTCAGGGGACGATGGCCAGCCGCACATTCTACGACCCGTCAGTATCGGGTGTTACCTTTGAGCTTAGCGAATTCCGTCTCTGGGACGGCAATCCCGAGGCTTCCTCCCAGGCTTCTCATATAGAGGGCATGGAGGCTGCCTGTGCCGCCTTGTTGGTGCAGATGAATCAAGGACGCGACAAACTCGTGGCCGGCACGGCAACGGAAGCTGACGTCACGGCTCTAAAGAGCGCCATGGCCGCAGTGTCAGCACTCTATATCAACCGCGACTCGCTCGATGCAGCTCTCTCCGCTGCTCTTAAAGAAGCACAGACCGTCTACGACGAGCAGACGGGTTCCAAGGTAAGTATCCTTAACAGGGCCGACCAGCTCAGTACCAATAATGTCGACTGTGGTGTCTCCGGAGCTACCACTGTTCCCGAGGCTCTCGGCCATCTGTTAGACGGCAATATCAATACCCTATTCCATTCTTCTTGGAATCGCAGCGTATTCTCCTCACCCGACGTTACGGCAGAGTCCTACAGCGAGTTTCTCAAGACCCTTACGGGTACAGGCATTGAGGTGAACGGCCTCGGATATCATAACTTGCAAGTGAAGCTGGACGCACCGCGCAGCAGTTTCTACTTTACCTATACAGGACGCAATGAAGCCACATTCCACGACACCCCCAACGACATCGTGATACTGGCTACCAATGACGACGTTCTCGGCGCCAGCACTCTGGACAGCGAAGGCAGCCAGTGGGACTATATCACCGAGCTCAAGGATAATATGCCCGAGAATGTGCAGGCCGCCTATTACGAGTCGCCTCTCATAGACATGGGCAGCGAATACAAATATATCCGCTTCGTGATAAAGAGCAACACACGTATGGCCGACCGTCCTACCACGGCTCCTGAAGTCACGGGTATAGTGTACAATCTCAGCGAGCTGCACATGTATGCAGGCGAAGACCCTGCTACGCTTCCCTATTCGCACAACCCCGAACTGAAGGCAGCCGTTGACGCTCTCCCGCCGCTTATTGCGGAATATTCCGGTATCGCGCCCCGCACTCTATTCTCTTCGGAGCCGATAGAAAAGCTCAAAGCGGCCATAGCCAAGGTCAACAGCTTTACCGTGGACACCACCGAGATGGTAACCCTCTACAACTCCTACGCCGAGCGCATCGGCAACAGCGTGGCCGGCGAGGGTATCGGCTATGTGGACCAGCAGAGCAACATCGACGCCTTTGCCGAGGCTCTCGTGGCCGCGCGCGCCTCTGTCAAGGCGCCCACCAAGGTGGCCGTGGACAAGGCTGTCAAGGCCATGAAGGACGCCTACGCTACATTTATGACGCACGTGGAGCAGATAAAGCCCGGCACCTGGTACAACATCATCAGCCTCTCTGTCCGCGAGGTGTTCACGGGTCAGCCCATCCACCTCTCGCCCGCACTCCACGGCAATGACCTTCGCGTCGGCGACATGAACCTCGAGAAGGAAACACCGCGCACTAATCCCTACGCCCTGTGGAGATTCGTGCAGGTCGAGGGCGCTCCAGACAACTACTACATTCAGAATCTCGGCACGGGGCAGTACATCGGCGACTACAAGGACAACACCGCCACGATGCAGATAGGTGCGGAGCCCGTAGCGTACAGGCTCATCTACTTCGGTGACGGCGGATTCCGCATCACACAGGCCGCCAATCCCGACGACAAACTGGCCTTCAAGACCGACAAGAGCCGCCGTGTGATCCTCACCTACCCGCTCAACAGCGACAATCAGCAGGTGTTCACCTTCGACGAGGTAACGCCTGAGGAGGAGATGGCCGTGAGCGACTACCGCAACAACAGCATACAGATCGTTACCCTGCCGTACGCAGCCAAGGGCGAGAGCTCCATCAGCGCGCTCAATGGTGACAAGGCCGCAGCCTACGCCGTCAAATCGCTCACCGCTACCGACAGCGGCACACGCCTTGAGCTGACGAAGATCACCGATGTCGACGCCGGCGTACCGTTCATCCTCGTGGTGGGCGACTACACGCAGCCCGCGGGCGACAGCATCGCGCTCCAGTTCGCCGTTCCCGAGACAGTGACCGACAGCGCTACGACGGCCAACGGCCTTGTGGGCACGATCATGGGCACCTCGGTGACACAGCAGGGCCTCGGCATGTTCCTCAACAATAGTCTCTACGCCACGACGAGCTACACGACGCCGTTCGCAGCCCGCAGCGGATACATCAATCCCGCTCTTGTCAGGGCCGCAGAGGGCAACACCGACCTGGTCATCGAGAGCACCGACCTCATCAACGCCATCACCGCTCCGACCGCCGACCGCACGAAGGCCACTGGCAAGGTGAACGTCTACACGATAGAGGGCACGCTCCTGAAGAGGGGTGTGGACGAGGCCGAAGCGCTCCGCTCGCTGCCGAAGGGCATATATATCGTAGGCCACAAGAAAGTCTATGTGAAATAACAATGAGATAATAAACACCATCATAAGACACGGGCTCCCCGTAAGGGACGTCCGTGTCTTTTACCATAACATACAAACGATGAATACCAAGAATCACTCCCTGCCTCTGCTCTTAGTCGTCCTGGGCCTACTGCTGACTGCGGCCATGCCGTCGATGGCCGACGAGAAGATACGCCTCATGACCTTCAATGTCCCCAAGGGCAACATCCCCGCCGAAGGGCTCAACACATGGGAGAACAGAGCCGCGGCGATATGCAAGTTTCTCGACGAGGCCCGCCCCGACCTGCTGGGCATGCAGGAGCCCGTCGTGTCGGAGCTCACCGATATCCTCTCCGGCATCAAGGGATACACCATGATTGGCGTGGCGCGCGACGACGGAGCCCAGAAGGGCGAGTACTCCCCCATCATCTACCGCACCGACCGGTTCGTCGTGGAGCGCAGCGGCACCTACTGGCTCTCGCTGACCCCCGACCGCGTCTCCAAAAACTGGAACTCGGCCTGCAACCGCATCGCCACGTGGGCCATCTTCCGCGACAAGAGGACCGGAGCCCGGTTCCTCTACACCAACACCCATCTCGACCACGTCAGCTCTGAGGCGCGCTATAATCAGATGCATGTCATCAAGGAACATATGCGCGACATCCTCGCCACAGAGGGCGACATCCCCGCCTTTCTCACCGGCGACTTCAACAGCGTGGGCACCGAGACCAGCAACCCGGTCACCGAGGCCATGAACTACCTCACGCCCATGAAGGACGCCTACAAGGAGGCCGCCACACGGCACGGTGTCAGCTACACATTCCCCTCCACTCAGGTCAAGATAGACTTTATCATGATCACCGCGGGAGTAAGCGTGAGCGACGCCTGGATACACAACAGCTACTACGACAACGGGCAGAAGATCTCGGACCACAACGCCCACTACGCCGACCTCTCGTGGCCGCTCACCGACGCCGACCGCGCCGCCGGCCTGGCAGCCGAAGCACAGCAGAGCATCGACTCGCTCACCATATGGAGCCCCACGGGCGAGAGGCTTCTCAGCGCCACCACCGCCGCCGTGACGGGCGACGGCGTGCAGAGAAGCAGCAGTTATGCCAATCTCATCGACGGTTCGTCCACCACTGTCTATTACTCCGCCTATTCCTCTCCCCTTCCCCCTGCCGGCACGCATTTTATCGAGGCCGACCTGAAGCGCAGCGACGTGAGCGCGTTCACCGTCTCGCTCCTCCGCTTCACCTCAGCCATCTCTCACGCCCCCACAGAGCTGCGCGTGTACGGTTCGACGGACGGGAGCAACTGGCGCTACATCACCGACATCAGCTCCATCGAATATGACAAGAGCGGCCGCTTCACCTCTTCCACCATCGCCCTGCCCGAGCCCATGAGATATGTGAGGCTCTATGTGATGTGCACCGCCGCCATGGACATCGTGGTGAGCGGCCCGCGCTTCGCCCTGAGCGAGCTCAATCTGCTCCTATGCACGGCCGACAGCTCCCGCTCCCCGCGTCTCTACGACGCTGCGACAGCCGCTGCCGCCGATGACCTCGCCGCCAGGGCTGCTGCCGCCGTCGCCGCACCCTCCGGAACCACCATCGACGCCCTCTCCGCCGCGCTCACTCACCTCCGCGCCGTCAACATCCCCGTACAGCAGTATGACGCCCTGCTCTCCGCGGCCGAGGCTCTCCGCTCCACGCACACCGTAGGAGAGGATCTGGGCCAGACCACCGCCGAAGCCGCCGGGACATTCCACGACGGCATAGAAGCTGTCAAAGCCTCCGTGCCTGCGAAGGGCACGAAGGCGCAGTATGAAGCGGGCATCGCAAGTCTCAGGTCGCTTTGCGAAGCCTTCGAAGCGAGCCTCACAGGCCCGGAAGAGGGGAAGTGGTATTACATAGTCAACAAGGCCCGCATTCAGGTAGGCACCACACGCAGCCGCACGCTCTATGTAGACAGCATCGATACCACGGCGCCCCTCAGGGCGGACGTGTACGGCGCCGACAAGCACAGCATCGCGGGCAGCGCCTCTCCCTACGCCATGTGGCGCTTCATGAGGAGTGCCGAGGGCAAAGGCTACACCCTGCAGAACAGGGGCACGGGCTTCTACCTCGGCACAGCCGTCGCCGGCGATGATAGTTGCTACACATGCAGCCTCACACCGGTGGTCCACAGCCTGACATATCCCGCCTCGGGCACACTCTCCGTCCTCGCCTCCCCTGAGAGCAGTCTCTGCCTCTCCGCCACCCAGTCGGGCCTGCTCTACAACGAGACCGGCGGCGCCGCGACAGCCGCCGCCTGGGGCCTCCAGCCGGTAGCGGACACCCTCGCGGCCCTGGAGATACCCGTCCACAGCAACAGCATCTCCATCATGTGCCTGCCCTTCCGTGTCGAGGGCGTCTCGGCCCTCAACAGCGGGGTGAAAGCATACACCGTGGCCTACATCCCGCCCCTCCTGCCCAACATCTACCTGCAGCGCAAGGACACCTTCGCGGCCGGTGAACCGTTTGTGCTGCTCGTCGGGACACCGACCTCCGGGAGCGCGAAGGAGAACGCCGTCACCAGCCTGCGCCTCAAAGCCGCGGATGAACTGGTCACCGCCGCCGGCAGCAACGCCGGCCTCCACGGCACGCTCGACAAGGGTCGTGTGCCCGCCTCGCTCTACTTTGAGGACAACATCCTGCGCAATCACAGCGGCCTCACCACCCTCGACGGCCGCAGCGGCTACATCGTCCGCTCCGAAGCCCCGACCTCAGCGCGGCCCTACGACCTGAAGATCAACACCAACACGCTCGTCAACGCCATCGTCAGCCCGCGCCTGCCCGCCTCCGCCGACGAAGCCGTCTACACGCTCGACGGCCTGCGCCTGAAGGACGGCACAACGCCCGCCCGCGGCATATACATCAAGGGCGGCAGGAAACTGCTTCAGCGCTGAGACAGCCGGCAGCCCGACACCCACAACCGCTTCCCCGCGCCTCAGAACGGGGAAGCGGTTTTTATTTCGCCTTAGTCCGCGCCCGCCGCAAAGCTCCCGGCGCATATAATAAGGCTTCGCCAAATAATTCGCCCCAGCAAGGTTCCCTCTTTGCTGCGAATCAGGACCGGCCTGAAGATTATGAGGTAAGTAATCAGGCTTCGCCAAATGGTGGTCGGAAGAGGAGTAACGAAGTCTGCGAAAATCGCATCCGACAGAATGAATCCTTAGTCATGATGCCGGATTTACGAGGTTAGGAAAGCCGTTTCTCGAGATTGAAAAAGTTGTTGTTCGAGGTGATTTCGGGGGAGGTTTGAAGGCGATTCCTCACCCCGGAAAGGGCGATTTTGGAGCCTTTGTAAATGTCTGAAAAACAGTGCCCCCGAAAGGCTAAAACTACATTTGAGACGAGTAGAACTACATTTGAGGTAGTTTTCCTCAGGTCCTATGTGAGCAATGTAGCATGCGGGACGGTTTTTTGAAGTGTGGGGAGTAACTACTCAGATCCCCTATATATGAAATTATTGCTGTCCGGTAAAACTAAAAATGTCATGCAAAAGTTCCCCGAAGCCCAGTAAACATAGGCATCGGGGTCTATTTTTCGAAAAGCAATTATTGGCTATATGAATATTAAAAGGGAAAAAGGTAAGATTTTGATTGTAAACACCCTTGTTTTATATAGTATCAGAACATAAAACTAAACCCTTTCTTTCGTGATACATAGAACCGTTCAATTTCTATAGAAAGTGATTTCTTCAACTGCCTTGCCATAAAATCCAAAAACGGCTGATTAGTTTCTTCATTCTGACATTGGCGCAGGGAAAGAATATATTCTTCTCTATCTTCTTTAAATATTTTGGTGGGAAAAAGGTGATAGCAAAATTGGATGTAGTTCATCAGTAATCGAGCTGTTCTTCCGTTGCCATCCACCCACGGATGAATACTTACTAAATTAAGGTGGGCATTAAAGCTCAATTCGTATTGTTCTCGAAGTGTTCCCATTTTTTTTTGCTTCTCTTGAAGAATCGCACAAAGTTCATCCACCTTAGCAGGAACTTTCAAATAGTTCATATAAGAATGTCCGCCAACACCAGCCGTAACACCACATAGACGGAACTCTCCTTTAGAAGAATCAAAAGAGCCGCCCAACACACTGTGAACGCTGCCAGTAGTACGCATCAACATTGCATTCAGCCTTTTCAGAAAAGCAGGAGTTATAGGTACAAGACTGCCTGATTCAGTTTTGGCAAGTTCATACGCTTGCTTCAAATCTTTATTCATCAGATGATGCACAAGCGGTTTCCCTTTCGCTGTTACTCCCTCGTCAAAGAGAAGCTGCGTATCAAGTTCGGTCAACGTTGAGCCTTCTATGGCTGTGGAATGGGTAATGAGAGAATAAAGGTAGTACTTGTCATAGTCCACCGCTTCACTGATACCAAGTTTTTGGAACTTCTGGTACAACAGTTCTATTTCTTGCCAAACACCTTGTTCCATTACTATTTAATAGGCTTTATTTCTTTTCAAAGGTAATTTATTTACTACGTTCTACCAAAAGAAATAATGACTTACTGCTATATTTTTTTGCAAGTGTGGGGAAAATGTGGGGAAAATTCAAGCAAAAGAAATACTATCAGGAGTTCGTGAACTGGGGCCACTACATGAAAGAGAAGAATCCCAATTCATGGAAGAAGTGGGAGAGCGGTGAGGTCAAGTACACTCCGGCTCCCGATAAGCAGTCGTAAGAACAATCATGCCCCACAGACTGGCAGTGGCAGCGTTCATCCGCGAAGCTGCATTAGGCAAAGAACTGTCAGCCGCGCTTACCATAGAGGAAAGCGAGCGGATAAAGCGCACGGCCAACATCAGCTATAAGTTGCGAGTCAACCTCAATCAGATTGCACGGCTGGCCAACATCCACGGTTTACCTTTTGTAACAGACGCTATCCGCGAATATATCTGTCGTACCAACGAATATTTCAAGACCGGTTCATGGCATGAAATGGATTTATCTGCCTACGAATCCGAGCAAAAACAGCGGGAACAACTTGCCGCAAAAGTACGTGAGCTTCAAGAAAAGAACACGGAATTACAGAAAGCGGCGACCAACTATTACCTTTATACCGCCGAAGGTGAACGCCTTTTCTGCGAACGGCACAATTGCCGTATTTATCCTGACAACCGAGGTATCTATTGGCATTTTAAGGTTACCGATTATCCGGCTTATACACTTCCAACAGAAATTAGTCGGGCATATCTTAACCATGAGATTTCAATAAGGGATGTGTATGTGCATTGGCATCGAGATGGTAGAAGTACGATATGACTAATAATGATAACATATAATTCCACTTTCTATAATGTCTGCATAAACTAATAATAGAATTTACTTATTTCCATTTAATCACCCACTTATAAGCAATAATCATATATCGTATCATAATTGCAAAAAAGGGTGAGCCATAAAAGAATACGCACCAAAGTACTTTATAGTCATCATTCAAACATTCTAACCAATCACAAAGCATGACAATACACAAAGTAAGAAGAGAAACCAAGCATCCCCATAAAAATGCTTTGCCATCCACATATATTTCTTTTGCTATTTTATGCTTAACCAAATCTTTCATGTGAATATTAATTAACGCTTTCGTATAATATATCTAAATTGGGGAGAATTATACCTTTTCTGCTCTTACCACCGATATGTGCATCCTCTTCTTTTTTATTTGAGTTTCATAGGCTGAAACTAATTTCATCTTTTTGTCTACAGCATCGGGAGTTATTGCAACATTAAATCCTAATCGTCCAACCTGCTTAAACTGTAGGTATGTTTATGCTATCTGAATATTCTTTTTTGTTCTTCGGGCAGTTGCCTGTCTATCTCGTAGAAAGTTTCCTTTTTGTCTAAGATGTCTTGCACATAATCATGAATGCGTGAGGAACGCTCAAGTGCTTTGGACAAAACTCTTGTAATAGTTAATCCGTATGCTTCCATGATGGTCATTTTTGTCTGATTACCATGAATCGGGGCATAAAGAGTGTAGTGTGAAGGAAATTCGTTTGCTTCCACTACATCAATAACTGCAACACGTGTAATCCATGCCGACACATACAGATATGTTAAATCGGGGTCGCTTTCGTATTCATCAAGCATGTTGGTGACATTAGCAACGCCATTGGAGATTTTTGTGAGTTCTTTCGCCCCACCAAATATTTTAGAGAACAGTCCCATATTACTGAAATTTAGATAGTACATTACCCATATAGGTTTCTATGTCATGCCCAATTTGACGTATCATTTCGTGTTGGTCTGCAAACTCATTGAACTGCCATTCTAACTTATGGTTTCCAAGAGGTATGCTTTTAGAAATCCATTGTATTGTAACTGTTCCGTAGGTTTGGGCGATGTCAAAATATGTACTCGCAGCAGGATTGGCAGCACCGACACGAATGAATGTACTATTTTCCTGAATAATTCGACAATTCTCATTTCCTGTGAGAAAATAATCAACCAATATCGAATATTTCTTTCTCATGCCACCTTGTTTGGCAACAGCATTTGATTGAGCTTTAGAGTCCAAAATGAACTTAAATGCCACAAAAGCAATAATAGCAATTATTATCCACCACATTATTATACAGTTTTAGAATTGATGTGCAAACTTATCAAGAGTTTCTTCAAGTATTTGGTCGAACTCATTTTTATCCACCTTACCAGACTCATACAATTTATTCATCATCTTGATTTTTTGAATGGTCATTGATGACAACATCATTTGAAGTTGTGGATCAACGTCGCCACTCTTAACCATATCAACGACCAAACCACCGAATACATATGCCATATCCTCGTTCATCTTTGCTTTCATCTCATGTGTAAAGACGGTGTCTAACAACTGCTCTACCAAAGAGCGGATGTCACCAGTTGGAAGATTTGTCTTAGATTGGCGGTTTTGCGCTTCCTTCAAGTATATTAGCATAAAGTAGCCGACTGTATGGTTTGGAGAAATGTTGAATGTCTTAGCTTCCTTGGGTATCTCGTTTTTAAGCTTGGATTCCAACATTTCAAAAGAAACTTCATTGAGAAACTCAGAGAGTTGTGCAATAGTGTCGTCTTTAAGTTTAGAAATTGGTTTGCCAGCATTCTCAGACCAGCGAAGGAATGTGCTCACGACCTCAAAGGCATCCTTATCACTCAATAAGTCCATGTTCAATCTAGAAGCAGCAACGATGGCTTTTGCTTCGTTTGGTTTTCTGCGCTTAAAACCTTCCCAGTATTTAGCATTTTGACCATCACCCATAGCATGGACTGCATCCATGATTTTGTTGTTGATATTATGTTGGCTAAGTGAACTTTGTGCCGCTTTCTTTTGCTCAGCAAGTTTTCTCATTTCTTCATTATGTTTATTACCATTATGGTTGATGATGAAGATTACTGCTACAACAATGAGAATAATAATTAGAATTGTCATACGTGTAGTTTCGTTCTATGCCCGATAGCACCCAAACGAGTCTGTTATTAAACGCAGAAGCGTGGTGCCGTATGCCACACTTCTTAATGTACAGGCCCTGAGAAAGCCATTGGAAACAGATGTGGGAATAACAGCCCCACGCATATGCGTGGAGACCATTATATCATCTCTTGTTTCCATTGTTTGAAGGTTCTCAGGCTTCGTACATACAAGAAGAAGACATAACGCCTCTTATTTTCAATATGTCTTGGTAAGAGTAGACTCTAACCAAATACAAAGATAGCGAATTTATATGATACACAATCTTAATTGGGATAAAATCAATGATTTGATGATTATTTTATCTATTTGGATTTTATCTATTTGCACCTCTATTGGTCATAAACTACTTATAACGCTGATTTTTGTAGATATTCAACAATTCTCGACAACACTTATTGCTTTTCATCTATTCAATATATTACAAGGAGAATAATGTTTAAGCGTATTCAATCCCATTTAAAGAACTGGCGAATAAGTCCGTGTGGGAACAAAACGGGAACAATAGACGCAAAATAAAATCGGCTAGGCATTGATATTCAATTACTTATCCGATTTACTCGTACCTGGACCCGGCCTACCTCCGTGAGGACGGCACGCCGCGCGACTTCTCAGACCATGAGGGGCGTGAGGCGATGAAGGCAAATATCCAGGAGAATACCGATATTCTTCTGACCGCCATCAACGACTTCACCACCTTCAAGAACGAACTTTTGAAGAGCATCCCTGAGAAAGTGGAGGCAAACCTGTCGCAGAAGCATGAGGCACTGCTCGAAAAGTTCTACAAGTACCGCATCTATTATATCTTCTCGCTTGTATTCTCCATTGCTTTCGGCACATGCTTCACTGTTCTCTTTTGGTTCCGCAATGCGCAGCTCGACGACAGCCACAGCGCCGGGGCCCACGCCAAGCTCTCCTACAAGGACATGTTCAGCGGACTGTTCGCCTACCTCGAGGGCGGATGGAAACGCTTGTGGAGCGACATCGCCTACGGCACAACGCTCGACTCCCAGGCCCACACCGTCATCGAGGCCTCGCACATGCCCAATCACAGCAACCGCTTCTCGCTCTCCGCTTACGGCCGCAAGGACATCAGCTGGCACACCACCCAGATAGAGCTTCAGGCCACCGCCACACGCCTCAGGAGCGAGATGCTGCGCCAGGCCGTGCTCTCCACCTTCACCACCACGGGCTACCGGCTGCGCGGCTCGCTCTCCTTCGACATCATCACCGGCTGTCGCGTGGACTACAGCGCGACATGGATGCGCAACCGCTCCGTCTCGGACAGCCACAGGACGACCTACAACGAGTGGAACCAGCGGGGCCGCCTCAACATGCAGCTCGTGCCCTCGCGCCTGATCCTCAACGTTAACCTCGACCACACGCACAACAGCAGTCTGTCGTCGAGCCGCAAGGACTATGTCTTCCTCGGCAGCGGCCTGCTGTGGAAGGTGTGCAAGGCCGTGGACCTCAACCTCGACGGCGACAATCTGACCAACATACGCCGTTATTCCTCGCGCTCACTGGGAGACATGGAGGAGTATTACACCGAGTGCCGCCTCCGGCCGCTGTCCGTAACGCTCACCGCACACATCCGCCTGTGAGCCACGCGCGCCGGGCGACCTGCTTCCGCCGGCCGCCGAAGCCCTGTATAGCGCTTCGTATAAGCATTGGAAAAGTCAACTTCCCCCGCAGGGGCAAAACAAAAGAGGAGATGATTTAAATCAGACAGTTGATCCAAATCATCTCCCCCTTTAAATTCTCCCATTCCTCCTCTGATTTCTCTCAGGGGGAGGAATGTACTTTTAAAGCTGTCGCGCAGCGCCGGGCGCGGAGCATTTTTCAAAATCTCCCTCTCCCGCTATGCGTCGCGGCGGACGGAGGCGTGGCGCCAGATGCGCAGCATGTAATAGCAGAAGTGGACGGCGCCCATCACGAAGGCGATGATAAGGAGCACCTTGGAGGCCTCCCAGCCGGCCGTCTGCTGATGCCAGAGGCCCGTGATGAAGCACAGGACCGAGAGCGTCAGGCCCAGGGCGTTGAGCACCGTCTCGCCCTTGCGATGGCGCAGGCCCTGCTCGAGATGAGAGTGATGAATGCCGTAGAGCGAATAGACATCCAGGCCGATCACCATCCAGATGACGAGCCTGATCCATGTGTCGGCGGGCAGGAAGATCATGAGGCCGAAGCAGGTGAGGATGCCGAGCATCGGGATGAGCGGCACAAGGGGCACACGGAAGGCGCGCTCCACATCGGGCATCGTCTTGCGCAGGATGATGACGGCGGCGCACACCAGCGTGAAGGCCAGCAGCGTGCCGATACTGGTCATCTCGCCCGCCACCTCGGCCGGCACGATGGCGGCCAGCAGTGCCACAGCCACCATGAACAGCAGATTGCTGTGCGCAGGCGTGCGGAAGCGCGGATGGATGCGCGAGAAGAACGGCGGCAGCAGTCCGTCGCGGCTCATGGAGAGGAACACACGGCTCTGGGCCATGAGCGTCACCATGATGACCGAGCAGTAGCCCACGAGGATGGCGAGCGACACGGCGGCGTTGAGCCACGGATAGGCGGGGTGAAGCACGCCCGCGGCGTTCGTGGTGCCGATGTGACTGATGGCCACCGCCACGGGAGCGATGCCCTTGAGACCGCTGAACTCGTGGTAGTCCGCCACGCCGGTCATCACGTAGCCGAACGCTATGTAGAGCACCGTGACCACCAGCAGCGAGCACAGGATACCGATAGGCATGTCGCGACGCGGATTGCGGCTCTCCTGGGCCGCCGTACTCACCGCGTCAAAGCCGAGAAACGCGAAGGACACCACGGCAGCGCCCCTGAGGATGCCGGAGAAGCCGAACTCGCCCAACTTGCCCGTGTTCGCCGGGATGAAGGGGTGCAGATTGTCCGCGTTGACGTACTTCCAGCCGAGGATCACGAACACGATGATCACGCCTATCTTGAGCGCCACGATGATATTGTTGACGATGGAACTGCCCTCCACGCCGCGGATGAGGAACAGGCTCATCACCACCACGATGGCGGCGGCGGGCAGATTGACCACGCCTCCGTCCCACGGGCAGGCGGTCAGCGATGGCGGCAGGAAGATGCCCACGTGCTCGAGGAAGACCACAAAATAGCGGCTCCAGCTGATGCTCACCGTCGTGGCGGCCACCGTGTATTCGAGCACCAGGTCCCAGCCTATGATCCAGGCCACGAGCTCGCCCATGGTGGCGTAGGAATACGTGTAGGCCGAACCGGAGACGGGGATGATGGAGGCAAACTCGGAGTAGCAGAGCGCGGCGAAGCAGCAGCCCACAGAGGCCAGCAGGAAGGAGAGGATAATGGCGGGCCCGGTATAGTTGGCCGCCACTGTGCCGGTGATGGAGAATAGTCCGGCGCCCACGATGACGCCTATGCCGAAGGCCACGAGGCTCACGGGCCCGAGCACACGTCTGAGCGTGCCCTTGCCGGTCTCTGACGCCTCAGCCTGCAGGAGGCTGATTGGTTTGCGAATAAATAGTCCCATATCTTACGAAATCCATTGCAAAATTAATAAAATACGCAATAGTAATGACTTCCGCGGGGATGAAGAGGTAAAGAATGGCAAAAAAGAAGCGGAATAGAATAATTTGCTTATCTTTGCAGCCAGAAAACAAGCTGTCTCCATAGTTCAATGGATAGAACAGCAGTTTCCTAAACTGCTGATCCGGGTTCGATTCCCGGTGGAGATACTCCCTGACAGCGCGACGGCCATAGAATGGCAGCCGCGCTGTCAGGGTTTTGGGGGGTCTCAGGGCCGGATTTACGGGATGAAATGCCCCCATTCCGTGGCGCGCGGAAGGGCTATTTTTAGGCCTTTGTAAATCCCTGAAAATAAGTGTCTCCGGAAGGGCAAAATTACATTTGAGACGAGAGAAACTACATTTGAGGTAGTTTTCCTCATGTCCTATGTGAGCATCTCAGCATGCGGGACGGTTTTTGAAGTGTGGGGAATGACTGCTTCCGATAAGCGGAAAAAACGCACCCGTTTCGGATGGCGAAGATATAATTGCGGTGCCGATGAGAGACAACATATATAAGCGTGCATCGCATTTAATTGTGCGCACATAAAAAAGGGAGAGAGGAGTTCACGATATACTTTTGGGCCGCGATAGCTGGGAGGGCCGTTGCCCTCAACGGCCGCCAGCCGCCGCATAAAGTATAGGAAGGAACATGCGCATTCGCGCCACTACAGCTTTCGCGAGTCACTTGCATCGCATATTACTTCGCGCTCTGCCCTTTCGGGCATGCGGGCCGCGCTGCAGCGGCCCTCCCAGCTATTTTCCCCGCACACCAATCTCTGCGCCCGCACTTGCGGCCGCCCGAAGGGCAATTTTGGCCCCCTTTGTAACTACATCATTATCAGTGTCTCCGGAAGGGCAAAATTACATTTGAGACGTTTTCAACTACCTCAAATGTAGTTCTCCTTAGGTCCTATGTGAGCATCTCAGCATGCGGGACGGTTTTTTGAAATGTGGGGAATGGCTTCTTCTAATATGCGGAAAAAGCATGCGATTTTCGAATGGCGAAGATACAGTAGCTGTGTCGGTGAGAGACAACTTATAAAAGCGTCCACCGCATTTTGTTGTGCGCCCATAAAAAGGGCGGGAGAAGTTCACGATATACTTTTGGGCCGCGATAGCTGGGAGGGCCGTTGCCCTCAACGGCCGCCAGCCGCCGCATAAAGTATAGGAAGGAAAATGCGCATTCGCGCCACTACAGCTTTCGCGAGTCACTTGGATCGCAAATTACTTCGCGCTCTGCCCTTTCGGGCATGCGGGCCGCGCTGCAGCGGCCCTCCCAGCTATCGCCCGCGCAATGCTTTATGCACTCTTTATTGCGCAATCTCTTATGCGGCGTGAGGGCCGCATTCCAGCGTCCCTCACGGCTATCGCGGCGCGAATCATTTCCTTCGCACCATTTATCATTATTCTCTACCTTATCAGGCTGCGCTACACATTGCTGGCGGCGGCTTCGATAAGCTTCACGGCGCCGTCGATGCCGAGGCGCGAGGTGTTGACCACGAGGTCGTAGTAGTCCATGTCCTTCCAGCGGTGGCCGGTGTACTGCCAGGCGTGGTTGGCGCGGCCACGGTTGACCGTTTCTATCTTGCGCGCGGCGGCCTGCGGGGTGAGCCCGTCCTTGGCGACCACCTGGCGGACGGCGAAGTCGCGGTCGCTCTCCACGAACACACGCAGCACATGCTTGTCATTGCGCAGGATGTCGCCGGCGAGGCGGCCCATGATGACGCAGGGCGAGGCCTTGGCCAGTTCGCGTATCGTGCGGCTCTGGCTGACGAAGATGGCGTCGTCGTGACTCGGGTTCATCGAGGGCGGAATGCTCTTGTCGGTGAAGATGAGCTCCCAGAGGCGTGCGTTGGAGATGTTCTGCTCGTTCTCGGCCACGAAGTCGGTCGTGTAGCCCAGTTCGCGGGCGGTGCGGTCGATGATGTCCTTGTCGTAGAAGGCTATGCCGAGCTGCTCGGCTATCTTGCGGCCCACGATGCGGCCGCCGCTGCCATATTCGCGGGCGATGGTGATGACGCGGGGCGAGGTGGGCGGTATCTCCTCCTCTTCTCTCTCTTCCTCGACCTCCTCGATGCGCTCGGCGCGCGGGATGAAGATAATGTCGAGCCAGGCGATGTGGGGCGAGAAGACACGCACCATAAATCCGACGTAGAACATGGAGAACAGTGTGCCGACGCCCACCATCTTCCAGTCCCAATGGCCGAAGAAGCAGAACATGAACACCACTGCCACGCAAACAAGGCCCGTATCGGAGCACATCTTGACGCGGCCGAAGTCCTTCTTTACAAACTTGGAGATGGCCAACGGGAAGCCTTCGCCGGCGAGCATGAGCGAGTCGCAGCGCACCTCGCAGGCTATGCCGAAGGCGAGGATGGCGCCGCCTGCCATCAGTTCGAGAAACCGGAGCGGATAGCCCATGAAGAGCGGCAGGTCGAAGGGCACCTGAAGGAACCCGGTGATCCACATCGTAAGGTCGGTATAGAAGCCGAAGAGGAACGACACGAGGATCTGTGTGAGCTGCCGGCGCTCAAAGTCGCGACGGAGAAGCAGTATCTGCGCGAGGATGAAAAAGACATGCATGCAGATGGTGAACTGCCCCATCGTCATCGGCGAGCCCGGCACAAGCGAGAGCACGTAGGGCGGCGCCGAGATGGGCGACGAACCGAGATTGGCCCTTATCGAAAGCGATGTGCCAAAGGCAATAATAAAAAGAATGAATATAAAACTGACGTAACGCCGAAGCCACTCCGCGCGGCTTCTTCCGGAAATCCCGTTCACTGAGACAGATGTTTTAAAGTCGGCTGCAAAATTAGACATTTTAATTCTCTACACGATAAAAAGCTGCCAAAACAGCAGCAAAAGCTTTATAAAAGCTATTTTGTGTAAACTGCGAGACACAACAAAGCGCATGCGCGCTCCCGCCCTGCGCCGCGCTTTCGCGCTCAGCCGCCCGGCCTTCTGTAAGCCGCTGTTTGGCCGGACGGGAAATAATATGTATTATTGCAGGAGCAACATAAGTATGACACCTATCCCCATGATCCGCAACACAACCCTCACCGCGGCCACGATGGCCTCGGTAGCCTCGCTGGCGATGCCCCGGGCCGCCGCGCAGACCCCCGTCACGGGCGGCGGGACGCAGCGCCCCAACATCCTCTACATCATGTGCGACGACCACGCCATGCAGTGTATCAGCGCCTACGGCAGCGCCGTCTCCAAGCTCGCTCCCACGCCCAACATCGACCGCCTCGCCGCGCGCGGCATGCTCTTCGACAACTGCTTCGTGGAGAACTCGCTCTCGGCTCCCGCCCGCGCCTGTCTCATGACGGGGCTCTACTCCCACCAGAACGGGCAGCGGCAGCTCTGCGAGGGCATCGACACGACGAAGACCTTCTTCACCGAACTCCTGCAGGGCGCGGGCTACGAGACGGCGGTAGTGGGCAAGTGGCACCTCATGTGCGAGCCTAAGGGATTCGATTACTACGACGTGCTCGACGATCAGGGGAAATACTACAATCCGACATTCTGCCACAAAGGCGCCTGGGGGAAGTACGAGCGCGAGGAAGGCTACGCCACGGACCTCATCACGGACCACGCGCTCGAGTTTCTCGAAAAGCGCGACAAGAGCAAACCGTTCTGCCTGCTGGTGCACCACAAAGCGCCTCACCGGAGCTGGTTTCCCGCTCCCAAATACGTGGGCCGCTACGACGGGACGGTGTTCCCGCTGCCCGAGACATTCCGGGACGACTACGCCACGCGCGGTTCGGCGGCCCGCACGCAGAAGATGGAGATAGGCCGCGACATGCAGCTCATCCTCGACCTCAAGGTGCCGGAGCTCATAGACACCACCAGCGTGGAGAGCATGGACTCCTACATGGGCCTCATGGGCGAGCTGGGGCGCATGACGCCGGCGCAGAGGGAGAACTGGGACAAATATTATATGCCGCGCAACCGCCGCTTCCTCGACGCTCACCTCACGGGGCGGGCGCTGGAGGAGTGGAAGTACCAGAACTATATGCGCGACTACATGGCCGTCATCGCCTCGGTGGACGAGAGTGTGGGCCGCCTTTTAGACTATCTGGAGCAGCAGGGCCTGGACAGCAACACGGTGATCGTCTACACCTCCGACCAGGGCTTTTACATGGGCGAGCACGGCTGGTTTGACAAGCGCTTCATGTATGAGGAATCGCTCCACACGCCGCTCATCATCTCGTGGCCGGGGCACATAAAGGCCGCAAGCCGCTGCTCCGAGATGGTGCAGAACATCGACTTCGCCCCCACATTCCTCACGCTCGACGGCATACGGCAGCCCGCGGAGATGACCGGCCTGCCGCTGCAACCGCTCTTCGCCGACGGAGAGGCGAAGCACTGGCGGCAGAGCATCTACTACCACTACTACGACTACCCCACCTGGCACAACGTCCGCAAGCACGACGGCGTGCGCACAGAGCGCTACAAGCTCATCCACTTCTACGGCAAGGGCGGCGAGGGCGCCGTGGCGGAGAACAAGTACCAGCACACGCCCGGGACGAAGGAATACAACACGCTCCAGTACCTCAGGAGCATCCATTACTTCGACTCCGTGCCCGACCCTGACATCGACTACTACGAGCTCTACGACCTGAAGACCGATCCCCACGAGCTGCACAACATCTACGGAGTCAAGGGGACGGAGCGCGAGACGGCGCGCCTCATGAAGCTCCTCAGGCAATATCGCAAGGACCTGAAGGTGGACGAATAGGATTCGGAGGGCAGCAGAACCCCCTTCTGCTTTCGCCTCCGGGGAATTGATGGCCGTAAAATGCCCCGCGGCGGGAAGGATATGTATCGCCGAAGGACGCATATATATTGCGACGGCAAGCATTCACATCTCGGCGGTAAGTTTTCACATCTCGGCGGGAAGCATATATATTTGCGGCAGCAAACTTTTCCCACATAAGAAAAGGCTTTCCGCACGTAGGAAAATCCCCGTGGGACGAGCGAAAATTCCACTCGCAGATAAAAAAATTTATCTCGTAGTAGACGATCCGTCCACTCGCAGAAGAAAATATTTATCTCGCAGTAGAATTCAGCCCTCTCTGAGGCGCCGGTTCCCTTATACTTGCGAAGCCTCAGAATCACCCTCTCCGGAGCCGCAGCAAAGCATCTCATCCGGCTCAGCATCCGTCTCCTGAGCGCCACATCCGGCCGCGCCGCCGGGAGATGGGGCGCCGCAGTCCTCCGACGCATGCCCGCAGGGGCGGCAAACAGGCTTATATTCGCTTTTAGCGGGATAATGTGAGCACGGAAACTCATTTTTTCGTAAATTAGCTCCCGAAACTGAAAGTAATACCTCAGCCGCATCATTATGACCAAGGACAACCATCGCAAATACGGTACCCGCGACATCCTGACGCGGGCGCTGCTCATCGTCGCCTGCGTCGTGGTGGTGACGCTGCTGTTGCCGCGCGAGAAACGCTTCGGCTACGATTTCAAGGCCGGCAAGCCCTGGACTCACGCCCAGATAATAGCCGACTACGACTTCCCCATCTACAAGAGCGACGAGGCGCTTCAGGCCGAGCGGGACAGCGTGGAGAAACTCTTTCAGCCCTACTTCAGCGAGGACAAGAGCGTGCGCACCACACAGGTGCTGCGCCTCAGACACGACCTCATGGAGGGGTCGCTCAAGGGCATGCCGCGCGACATGGCCCGCCAGATAATGGCGCGGATAGACACCGTCTACAGCGTGGGCATCGTCAAGGCCGAGGATATGCGCGCCATGACCGACAGCGGCGTGTCGAGGATAAGGGTCATCAGCGGCCGCGAGGCCAGGACACGCAAGACCGACGAGATCTTCTCCACGCGCTCCGCCTACGGCTATGTGCTGAGCGCCGACAGCTCTGCCGCCCACCGTGAACAGCTCACGCAATATAATCTGAACAACTATATCGAGGCCAATCTCAACTTCGACCGCTCGCGCTCCGCTGCCGCGCGCCGCGACCTGATGGACGCCATCACGCCGACCTACGGCCTGGTGCAGAGAGGGCAGAAGATCATCGGCCAGGGCGAGATCATCACACCGCAGACCTACGACATTCTCAAATCGCTCGAGAAGGAGTCGGAGGTGCGCAACCTGCCCTCGCGCGGCATGCGCCTGATGATAGGCGGACAGCTGCTGCTGGTGCTCGTGACGTTCTCGTGCTTCTTCGTCTACATCAAGATGTACCGGCCCGAGTACTTCTGCTCGCTGCGCACGTTCATCTTCCTGCTGGTGCAGGTGACCATCTTCCCCATCGCCACATCGCTGCTTCCCGCCACGCCGCGGGCGCTGATCTTCGTGCTGCCGTTCTCCATGACGGGCATCTTCATGCGCATCTTCACGGACACGAGCACCGCGTTCGTGGCTATCGGCAGTTCGGTGCTGCTCGGTTCGCTGGCCATAGCCGACCCGCAGCAGTTCCTGCTGGTCAACTTCGCGGCGAGCACGGCGGCCATCTTCACGCTCCACGACCTGCAGCAGCGTTCGCAGCTCTTCCCCACGGCGCTGATAGCCACGCTCACGGCGCTCTTCACGGCGATGGCCTACGACCTGGCTCAGGGCATGACGCTGACGGACCTCAATCCGCAGCTGTACATCTACATCACCATAAGCGGCGTCCTGCTGCTGTTCTCCTACCCGCTGCTCTACATCGTGGAGAAGGCCTTCGGCTTTGTCTCCTCTGTGACCCTCATCGAGCTCTCCAACATCAACACACCACTGCTCAGGCGCATGTCTCGCGAGGCTGCGGGCACGTTCAATCACTCCATGCAGGTGGCCAACCTCGCCGCCGACGCGGCCGCCAAGATAGGCGCCAAGGTGCTGCTGGTGAGAACGGGCGCCTTCTACCACGACATCGGCAAGATGCTCAACCCCGCATTCTTTACGGAGAACCAGAGCGGCGTCAACCCTCACAACCAGCTCTCGCCGGAGGCCAGCGCGCGCATCATCATCTCGCATGTCACCGAGGGAATGAAGCTGGCCGACAAATATCACCTGCCCAAGGCCGTCAAGGACTTCATCCCCACGCACCACGGCAAGAGCAAGGCCAAGTATTTCTACATCACGTGGCTCAACTCTCATCCCGGCGAGACGCCACCTGATGACGTGTTCACCTATCCAGGCCCCAATCCCTACACCAGGGAGCAGGCCATCCTGATGATGGCCGACAGCGTGGAGGCAAGCTCGCGCTCGCTCAAGGAGTACACCGAAGCCTCCATCACGGAGCTTGTCAACCGCATCATCGACACTCAGGTCAAGGAGGGCTACTTCCTCAACTGCCCCATCACGTTCAGGGATATCTCGGACATCAAGCATGTGTTTATCGACTGCCTCAAGACCATCTACCACTCCCGCATACAGTACCCCGAGTTCAACAACGCCAGCGACAAGACCCATCCTACGCGTCAGCGCAACCTGGGCGGCCTCTTCGGCAAGTATCGTCTGTAGCGCGGGCCGCGGGACGATGGACAATGTAACATAGCAATTAATCATCATGGAAAGGACTATTACCATTCTCTGCAAGAACAACGGCGAGAGCATCGATATTCCCCTGGGCTCCACCCTGACGGAAGCCTACGAGGCTCTCGGCCTCGATATGCCGCACGGCGCCGCCTGCGCAGAGGTCAACAACACGGTGGAGAACATGAACTATGTGCTCTTCTCCAACTCAGACATAAAATTTCTCGACATCACCACGCCCTCGGGCATGCGGACCTACACGCGCTCGCTCTTCTTTGTGCTGAGCAAGGCCGTGGCCGACAGCTTCCCCAATGTGCAGGTGAGGATCGACACGCCCGTGAGCAACGGCTACTATTGCCGCCTGCTGCAGGAGGGAGACATTACCGACGACGAGGTCAAGGCGCTCGAGAAGAGGATGCGCGAAATCATCGAGGCCGATATCCCGTTCCGCCGCATCAAGGCTCACACCGATGATGTGGTAAAGCGCTTCAGGGCGCAGGGCCACGAGAGCAAGGCCAAGCTCATTGAGAACGGCGGCTCGCTCTACTCATATTATTATATGCTGGAGGACACGATGGACTACTTCTACGGCGCGCTGCTGCCCTCCACCGGATGCATCTGGCTCTTCGGCATAGAGAAATATCACGACGGCGTACTGCTGCGCCTGCCCGACCCCACGGCGCCCGACAAGCTCTGCCCGCTCATCAAGCAGGAGAAGATGTTCGGTGTCTTTCAGGAGAATCACGAGATACAGCGCATCATCGGCCTCAACACCATCGGCGACATGAATATGCTCATATCCCAGGGCCATGTCAACGAGATGATCAATGTCTCCGAGGCCCTGCAGGAGAAAAAGATAGCCCACATCGCCGACGAGATAGCCAGCAGGAAGGACGTCCGGGTGGTGCTCATCTCCGGGCCCTCGTCGAGCGGCAAGACGACCTTCAGCAAGCGCCTCTCCGTGCAGCTCCTCGCCAGCGGCCTCAAGCCCTACCCCATCTCGATGGACAATTACTTTGTGGACCGCGACAAGACACCGCGCACGCCCTCGGGCGACTACGACTTCGAGAGCCTGCACGCGCTCAACACCGAACTGCTCGCCTCGCAGCTCAACACGCTCATCGCCGGCGGCGAGGTGGAGCTGCCCAAGTACAACTTCCAGACGGGCAAGAGCGAGAAGAGCGGTGTCCGCCTCAGGACCGACGGCAACACCATCATCGTGATGGAGGGCATACACGGGCTCAATCCCGAACTGACCGCTCAGGTGCCCGAGAAAAACAAGTTCCGCATCTACGTCTCGGCTCTCACCTCCATTCTGCTCGACGACCACAACTATATCCCCACGACCGACAACCGTCTCCTGAGGCGCATCGTGCGCGACTACAAGTATCGCGGCTATTCGGCCCGCGACACGATAGCCCGCTGGCCGAGCGTGAGGGCCGGCGAGAAGAAATGGATCTTCCCCTACCAGGAGAATGCGGACGTGATGTTCAACAGCGCGCTCATCTTCGAGCTCGCGGTGCTCAAACCCCGCGTCATGCCGCTGCTGCGCGACGTAGACGAGCGCTATGAGGAGCACAGCGAGGCCTACCGCCTTATGAAGTTCCTCTCCTACATCAAATCCATTCCCTCCGAAGGTCTTCCTCCCACCTCATTGCTGAGAGAATTTGTGGGCGGCAGCACCTTCCACTATTAATCATCCTCTCTTATACATGCGAGTACTTCTGGTAAATACCTCAGAACATACCGGCGGGGCTGCCATTGCGGCCTCGCGACTCAGAGATGCCCTCGGCAATAACGGCGTCAAGGCCACGATGCTCGTCGGTCACAAGGACTCCGAGCTCATCACCGTCGCCGAGCCCCATCAGGAGCGTCTGCTCAGGCTCAACTTCCTGCGCGAGCGCCTCACGATACTGCGGGCCAACCGCCTCCACCGCTACCGCCTCTTCGAGACCGACGCCGCGCGCTACGGCCTCGACATCACGGGGCTCAAGGAGTTTCAGGAGGCCGACATCATCCACCTCCACTGGATCAATCAGGGCTTCCTCTCCCTCTCAGGCATCCGCAGGATCATCGCCTCGGGCAAGCCCGTCGTCTGGACTATGCACGACATGTGGCCCTTCACCGGAATATGCCACTACGCGGGCGAGTGCGACCGCTACAAGGACAGCTGCGGCCGCTGCCCGCTGCTCTGGGGCGGCGGAAGCGCCCGCGACCTCTCCCACCGTGTCTTCCTGCGCAAGAAGCACCTCTACGAGGGCGCGCCGCGCATCACCTTCGTGTCCTGCTCCGACTGGCTCGCCGCCACGGCCCGCGAGAGCCGTCTTTTAGAGGGCAAGCAGATATACAGCATCCCCAACCCTATCGACACCAGGCTCTACGCCCCCGCCACCACGGCGCTGGCGCGTACCAGGCTCGCCCTGCCGCTGGGCAAGACGCTCATGCTCTTCGCCGCCTTCCGCGTCACCAATAAGATCAAGGGCATCGACTACCTCGTCGAGGCTCTCACACGCCTCACCAAGGAGCATCCCGACATCGCCTCCAACATGGCCCTCGTGGCCGTGGGCAAGGACAGCGACGCCCTGCGCTCCCTCCTGCCCGTCAAGGTCTACCCCATGGGCTATGTCAGCAACGAGCGCCGCATGATAGACATCTACAACGCCTGCAACCTCTTTCTCACGCCCACCCTGCAGGACAACCTGCCCAACACGGTCATGGAGGCCATGGCCTGCGGTGTGCCCTGCGTGGCATTTCGTGTCGGCGGTCTGCCGCAGATGATAGACCACCTCGACAACGGCTACCTCGCCGCCGAGCGCGATGCGGCCGACTTTGCAGAGGGCATCATGTGGTCCCTGCGCCCGGACAACTACGAGCGCCTGCGCACAGCGGCCCGCCAGAAGGTGACATCCACATTCTCCGACGCGGTCATCGCACGCCGCTTCTCCGACCTTTACCTTAGCCTGATCGGAGGAAGAGAGTCATGAGCACCGCCAATCCCAAAATCACCGTAGCCACGGTCACCTATAATGCGGTAGATGTCATCGAGCGCACCCTTGAGAGCGTGGAGGAGCAGGACTATCCCCATGTGGAGCACATCATCGTCGACGGCAACTCGCACGACGGCACCATCGAGGCCGTGATGCACTATCAGGAGCGCGGTAGCCGCGAGGGACATCCCCACGAGATAGCCGCCATCAGCGAGCCGGACAGGGGCATCTACGACGCGATGAACAAGGCGCTCAAGGCGGCCACGGGCGATTTTATCGTCTTCCTCAATGCGGGCGACAAATTTCCCTCGCCCACCACGCTCAGTTCGGTGGCCGCCCTTATCGACGACGACACGGCGGTCATCTACGGCGACACGGACATCGTGGACAACGACGGGCGCTTCATCCGCCACCGCCGCCTTGCTCCGCCGCCCGACCTGACGTCGCGCAGTTTCCTCAAGGGCATGCTCGTGTGCCATCAGGCCTTCTTCGCGCGCCTCAGGATAGCGCGCCGCATCCCCTACAACCTCCGCTACCGCTTCTCGGCGGACTACGACTGGTGCATCCGTGTGATGCGCACCGCCGAGAGGGCTGGCATGAAACTGCGCTACGCCGGCATCGTCACGGCGCTCTATCTGGACGGCGGCATGACGGTGCGCAATCACCGCCGCTCGCTCATGGAGCGCTTCATGGTCATGACGCGCCTCTACGGCCTGCACAACGCCATCGCAATGCACCTCTGGTTCATCGTCCGGGCCTTTATCAGGAAATAACTGAGGCTGATTCCTCCCGCCCGCCACGACTTGGAGGACGAGGAGAATACCTTATTATATATAAGGAATAGGCGGAAAGAAAACGCAATACCATCCGGCCGGAGAAATGTCTTTTATGGCAATTCTCCGGCCGCGTCTTTGGCAGAAGATCTTCTTTTATAAGTCCTCGCACGCCGGCTTCGCTAATGTATCTTCGGCATTCGAAAATCGCGCACTTTTTCCGCTTATCGAAAAAGGCATTCCCACACAATCCAAAAACCGTCCCGCATGCTGTGTTACTCACATAGGACCTGAGGAAAACTACATTTGAGGTAGTTGAAAACGTCTCAAATGTAGTTTTGGCCTTCCGGGAGCGTTGAAAATCATATAGTTGCAAAGGGCCAAAAATCGCCCTTTCCGGGGTCGCAGAAATGTGCATTCTATACCATTTGCCATATTGCGGGGCGGGCTGATAAGAGCGAATATTAATAATGTGAGCGGCGATAACTGGGAGGGCCGCTGCCCTCAGCGGCCAAGAGCGAGTCGGTAAATCTTACGTGCTGTAAGCGGCGAGAAATTAGTATCGCGTATTCATTCGCGCACGTTCTTATGCGGCGGAGGGCCCCTGAGGGCAGGGGCCCTCCCAGTTAAAGCGTCGCAAATGTATGTCGCGCGTTTCGCCGCGCACTTTCTTATGCGGAATGCGGCCCCTGAGGGCAGGGGCCCTCCCAGTTAATTCTCGCGCACATGAGTTTTTTACGCGCCTATCTTGACCGCACCGTAACGCCCTCCCAGTTATTTCCCGCGCAAAGCCAACACAAAATTTCTTCTTTAAGAATAAGGCATTCTCCTCTTTCTCCCCTTCCATCATCCCTTGCGGGACAGGGCGAAAAGCAGCGGTCCGCAGCGCAATTCGGCATGCGCCGCGGACCGTATTAATATGTGCTCGTCCACTTCTTCCGCTCTGCATTCCGCGGAAGCGGTAAGAAAGCGGATTTTTACTTGACGATGATCAGACTGTAGTTCTTCTTGCCCCTCTGGACGATGATGTAGCGGCCGTCGATGAGGTCCTCGGACTCGATGGGGCGGTCAAACTGGGCGAGCTTCTCCTTGTTGATGCTCACGCCGCCGCCCTGTGTGAGTTTGCGCATCTCGCCCTTGGAGGCGAAGCACTTGGTCGTCTCGGCCAGCAGGTCGACGGCACGCGCGCCGAGCACCTGGTCGCGCGCCACCTCGTAGTGGGGCACGCCGGCGAATACGTCGAGCAGTGTGCGCTCGTCGAGCTTGAGCAGGCTCTCCTTGGTGGCCTTGCCGAAGAGGATATTGGAGGCCTCGAGGGCCATGTTGTAGTCGTCCTCGGAGTGGACGAGGCATGTCACCTCGCGCGCCAGAAGCTTCTGGAGGGAGCGGCGTCCCGGGTCCTCGCGGTGGGCGGCGATGGCAGCGTCGATCTCCTCGCGGCTGAGGGAGGTGAATATCTTGATGTAGCGCTCGGCGTCGTCATCGGCCACGTTGAGCCAGAACTGATAGAATGCGTAGGGGGACGTGCGCTCGGGGCTCAGCCAGATGTTGCCGCTCTCGGTCTTGCCAAACTTGCGGCCGTCGCTCTTGGTGATGAGCGGGCAGGTGAGGCAGTAGGCCGTGGCCTCCTGACCTAAGGTGCGACGTATGAGCTCCGTGCCGGTGGTCATGTTGCCCCACTGGTCGTTGCCGCCCATCTGAAGCTTGACGCCGCGGTGGGAGTAGAGGTAGAGGAAGTCGTAGCCCTGCAGAAGCTGATAGGTGAACTCGGTGAAAGAGAGCCCGTCGCGGGCCTCGCCGTTGAGGCGCTTCTGCACGCTGTCCTTGGCCATCATATAGTTGACCGTGATATGCTTGCCGATATCGCGCACGAAGTCGAGGAAGCTGTAGTCCTTCATCCAGTCGTAGTTGTTCACCATCTCGGCCTTGTTGGGCTCTGTGCCGTCAAAGTCGAGGAATTTGGCCACTTGCTTCTTGATGCACTCCTGATTGTGATAGAGCGTGTCGGCGTTAAGCAGGTTGCGCTCCTGGCTCTTGCCCGAAGGGTCGCCGATCATGCCGGTAGCCCCGCCCACGAGGAGGAAGGGCTTGTGGCCGCAGCGCTGCAGGTGGCGGAGCATCATGATGCCGCACAGGTGGCCTATGTGAAGCGAGTCGGCCGTCGGGTCGGTGCCCAGATAGGCGGATACCATTTCCTTCTGCAGTAATTCCTCAGTGCCCGGCATTATCTGAGCCAGCATGCCGCGCCATTTCAATTCTTCTACGAAATTCATCGAATGAACAGAGATTTTGTTTTAGTAAGTAATTATATGTGATTGCACTGCAAAGTTACTCATTTCTCCTGAGATAGAGCCCGGAGGCGGCGGAATGGGAGCGAAAAAGGCCATCCCGGAGGCCGGAGAGGCTGGAGGCGGAAAAAATTTGCCCATTTGCTTCGCTGTTATATATAATCTTATTACTTTTGCAGCACCTTAGAGACGGTGGATAGATTTGAGCTGCTTGCAACCACTTAAAAACAATGCTAAAACGAAGGCTCCGGCACAGATGTGGCGCAGCCGCGTGCATTTCCCCCACAAGACATAAGCAGGCTCCTCTACCCCGCCGCCAGGACGAGGCAGAACATACTATTAACCCGCAGGTCGCCGCCATGGCGCGACGGCGTGCACAAAACAAACATATAATGGCATACTTATTCACTTCCGAATCAGTCTCGGAAGGACATCCCGACAAGGTGGCCGATCAGATATCGGACGCCGTGCTTGACGAGCTGCTGGCCTACGACCGCAACTCTAAAGTAGCTTGCGAAACATTAGTAACCACGGGCCAGGTCATTGTGGCCGGCGAGATCAAGACCAAGAGCTATGTGGACCTCCACGATGTGGTGCGCCGCACAATAGGCCGCATCGGCTACACGAAGGCCGAATATAAGTTTGAAGCCGAGTCGTGCGGTGTGCTCAACGCCATCCACGAGCAGAGCGCCGACATCACGCGCGGTGTGGAGCGTCAGGACCCCGACGAGCAGGGCGCCGGCGACCAGGGCATCATGTTCGGCTACGCTACCAATGAGACGGCCAACTATATGCCGCTCACGCTGGCCCTGGCCAACAAGATCCTCACCGTGCTGGCCGCTATACGCCGCGAGGGCAAGGTGATGACCTATCTGCGCCCCGATGCCAAGAGCCAGGTGACGGTAGAGTACGACGACAACAATAAGCCGCTGCGCATAGACACCATCGTAGTATCGACGCAGCACGACGAGTTTATCGAGGCTAAGGACGGCGATCAGGAAGCAGCCGACGAGGCTATGCTCGACCGCATTCGTCAGGACGTGATCAACATTGTCATCCCGCGTGTGATAAGCGAGATCAAGACGGAGAGCATCAAGAAGCTGTTCAACGACAATATCAAATACTTTGTCAACCCGACGGGCAAGTTTGTCATCGGTGGTCCTCACGGCGATACGGGACTCACGGGCCGCAAGATCATAGTAGACACCTACGGCGGCCGCGGAGCGCACGGAGGAGGTGCGTTCTCGGGTAAGGATCCCTCCAAGGTAGACCGCTCGGCCTCCTATGCCGCCCGCTACATCGCCAAGAACCTCGTAGCCGCAGGCGTGGCCGACGAAGTGCTGCTGCAGCTCTCCTACGCCATCGGCGTGGCGCGCCCCACCAGCATCTACATCAACACCAACGGCACCTCGCACGTCAACCTTACCGACGGAGAGATCGCCCGCAAGGTGGAGGAGCTCTTCGACCTGCGCCCGCACCGCATCGAGGAAGCCCTCAAGCTGCGCAATCCTATCTACGAGGAGACCGCCGCATACGGACATTTCGGCCGCGAGCCCCGCGTTGTGACCAAGAGCTTCCACAATCGTTACTTCGGCGACAAGACTGTCAACGTAGAGCTCTTTACCTGGGAGAAACTGGATGCAGTAGACAAGATACGCAAAGCCTTCGGCCTCTGAGCAAACGCCTCGTGCCGCGGGCTATGACCTGAGACGCATAGCAGTGAAGCCCGTTCCTTCGTCGGACGGGCTTCACTTTTCGCATTGAGAGTGTCGTCTGCCGCCCGCAGAGCTTTGCGCTGCGCCTCACATGAGGCGCGCATCACAATATATCTGACATTACGCAAGAACAATCTGACATGAACGATATCAAACAGTGTGCTGTGTACGCCGCCTCGAGCTCGCTGGTGGCGCCGGAGTACATGGAAGCGGCCGCGAACCTCGGACGCCGGCTGGCAAAGGAGGGCATCGGCCTCGTCTACGGCGCCGGCAAAGTGGGGCTTATGGGCGCGGTGGCCGACGCGGCTCTCGGTGCCGGAGGGAAGGTCACAGGCGTCATACCGCAGTTTATGGTGGACAATGGATGGGCTCACGGGGGCCTCACAGACCTTATCGTAACGCCCGACATGCACTCCCGTAAGGAAAAAATCGTATCTTTGGCCGACGCAGCCATAGCCCTGCCCGGCGGAGTAGGCACTCTCGAGGAGCTGTGCGAGGTGATCACGTGGAAGCAGCTGGGGCTGTTCCTCAAGCCGATAGTGATCCTCAATGTCGGGGGCTACTACGACCCGCTCCTCGCTATGCTGGAGAGCGCCGCGCGCGGACACTTCATGCGCCCCGAGCATCTGAAGCTCTGGCGTGTGGCCCGCGATGCCGACGAGGCTGTGGAAGAGGTGCTCACCACCCCGCTCTGGGACAAGAGCATTGGCAAATTTGCGCAGATCTGAGTCTCGCGCCGCCGGCCCTGTAGCCTGAGAGCGCGGGGCCGAGGCACGGGAGAGAAGCAATGGAGACAGAACTGATGAACATGACAACGCTGCCCGTCACGCCGCAGGACACTGTGGCGGCGGAGTATTCCTTTGAGGAGCACAGCGCCGACAGCGCCGGCCTGCACACCCAGGCGCGGCCCAGGACGGTGGCGGGTGTGCTGCGCCTGTTGCCTCCCGACGCTACGCCCGAGCAGCAGGACTCCATCGTGCAGGCCATGGTGCCCATCCCCGAGCCCACCGACCTCTCCACGCGCCCCGATACGCTCAATCTGCCCGGCCTCATCGGCACAGACCCGCGCCACGGATTCCAGTCGTTCGACTTTGTCGACGGCTACTTCTCCTCCTCGCGCTACTTCCACCCCGAGATCCCCTACCGCCAGAACGGCATGGCCGCAGAGCCCGTCACCTATCGCCTCAGCAGCGACGACTACGTCACGGCGCTCCTGCTGATGAGCTTCTTCATCGCCGCCCTGTTCATCGCCCGCAACATCCGCAATCTTAAGGAGAAGGTCAAGAACTTCCTGCGGCCCTACTCCTCCATCACCGACACGATGCAGAGCACCAACACCGAGATACGTGGCCAGACATTCCTCATCCTCCAGACATGCCTCACCATCGCGGTGCTGTTCTTCGACTACACGCAATGGCGCCTCACCGACGTGTTCAATCAGAACTCGCCCTATGTCCTGCTCGGCATCGACACGCTCATCGCCGCGGCCTACTTCGCCATCAAGTTTACCGCCTACCGCTTCGTCAACTGGATCTTCTTCGACCGCAGCCGCAGGCGCTATTGGGGCGAGGTGTACCTGCTCTCTGTGATGGCGCTCGACTTTGCGCTCTTCGTCGTGGCCATGCTCGTGGTCTATTTCGACCTCGCTCTTGAGGCCGCCGGAATGGCCGTCCTTTTGATAGTCGCCCTACTCAAAACGACGTTGTTTATAAAGTGTAAACAAATATTTTTCAATAGTTTTCCCGATTTTGTCCATTTAATTTTGTACTTTTGCACACTGGAAATTTTACCAGTGCTGTTGCTTTGGAAAGCACTGGTTTACTTCAACGAAATATTGACAACGAACATTTAAAGAAATGATCAAGAAAATCCTGGTGTCCCAGCCTCAACCGGCGTCAGAAAAGTCACCCTATTTCGAAATTGCGCAGAAGCACAATGTAGAGTTGGTATTCCGTCCTTTTTTCAAGATTGTAGGTGTAACAGCTAAAGAGTTCAGGAAAGAGAAGGTCAACATCCTCGACTACTCAGCCATCGTTTTCACATCGCGTACAGCCGTCAGCCACTTCTTCCGCCTGGCCAAAGAGATGCGCATCACTATTCCCGAGGACATGAAATACTTCACCATTTCCGAGGTCGTGGCGCTCTACATACAGAAGTTTGTCGTCTATCGCAAGCGCAAGGTGTTCTTCGGTTCATCAGGCAAGCTGCCGGATCTGATCACGGTGATGGCCAAGCACAAGAGCGAGAAATTCCTCATCCCCGTAAGCGACGTGCACGACGAGCATGTGAAGGACATGCTGGCAGACAAGGGACTCAAGTTTAAGGAGGCTGTGATGTATCGCACCGAGTCGAACGACTTCAAGCCCGACGAGAAGTTTGACTACGACATGCTCCTCTTCTTCACCTCGACGGGTGTGCACGCGCTCAAGAAGAACTTCCCCAACTTCAAGCAGGACGACACACGCATCTGCTGCTACGGCAACGCGGCTCAGAAGGCCGCCGAAGAGGACGGGCTCAGGGTAGACCTTGCCGCCCCCACGCCCGAGATGCCCTCCATCACGGCCGCGCTCGACAAATACCTTACCGATAACAATTGACCCCTCGCCGCGCCCGGGGTGGTCCGGAGCGCAGAAAGCAAGAGCAACATGCAGAAAATCCTCCGCCGCGGCGGAGAGAATGATATAAGATAAATAGGCCTCCGCCATGCAGCGGGGCAGCTTACAAGGCACATAATTCAGGAAGCAGGCTTATGAGACATCTCTCACAGCCGCGAGCTCCGGATCATGTGCCTTGTATTTTTTTGCCCGTCTGGTAACATCCTTCCAGGCAATCTTCCTGGCACCTCGGGCGGCAACATAGCCGCGCACCGCGGGCGGCAAAAAATCGCCAGCGCACCGCGGACGGCAAAAAATCGCCAGCGCACCGCGGACGGCAAAAAATCGCCAGCGCAATGCGGGCGGCAAAAAAGTCGACAGCGCAATGCGGGCGGCAAAAAAGTCGACAGCGCACCGCGGGCGGCAAAAAAGTCGACAGCACAACGCGGACAAAATGTTCCCCGCTCACGCCGCCCAATTTCGCCTTTTCGCAGCCCACCGCATTTCTCCTTTTCGCAGCCCGACATATTTTTCTCCATAATTTTCGCTGTTATCGCCGCCGCGGAGACTTGCTCAAAAATGCCGGGTTCTGGCCAGACTATTTCCCGAAAAAATGGAGATGGTAATAATTTTCAGGGAGATGGTAATTATTATCATCTCCCGCTAAACAGCTGTTTTTCATTCGTTTATTTCCGAGAAACGGGATTTTCGCGGATTTCGGAGCGCGCGGAGGCCAATCCGGCGAAAAAGCAAAAATGTCCGATTTTCATAATTCTCCACGACCACAATTTTTTCGGAGATGATAATAGTTTTCTCCGAGATGATAAAACTTATTAACATGAAACTCGCCACTTTTGCTTCGCAACGTTAAAGGATGCACACCTATAACAAAAACCATAAGTAAAGGAATAATGAGAAAAAATCACTTTTTGCGTATCGTTTCCATTGTCATCATGCTCGTGGCAATGGCTGCGCCGGAAATAGCAGCGCAGAATGTATTTGTCAGCCCCACGACGGGCAAACTAATCGCCTCGCTCACCAGCGGCACAGAAGTGGGATTTGAGAACGGCGGTAGTGCCGTCTGGAAGCACGAACAGTTGCCGCTCACTATCTCTGTTGCGGACCACGGGGATTTCACCTCGGCAGGCGAGCTCTCCAACCCTGCGGGCAACCTTATAGAATATAACGGCTACCTCTGCCTCGAAGGAGGAGAGCCTTACGACTCCTACATGATGGTCAGCCTGCCCAAGGGCTTCCGCTTCACGGGCTACAGCATCACGCTGGTCAACAATCTCAACAACAAGGACATTCTGGGCGGCAACGGCGCCTGCACCAAATACTTCTACGAGACCTCCAGCAGCTGGGACTACACACAGCCTCTGCAGACCGCCAAGGACAATAGAGGCAACAGCACCATGTCGAGCACCAACTCGGAGACGGAATACACCATCTCGCGCAATGCCACCGACATGAGCAACCGCCTCTACTTCATGATACACAGGGGTAGCAATGAATTCTACGGCCTTACTATCAAGAGCTTTGAGATATTCTTCACCGCCGAATCGGAGTTCACCGAGACGCTCATCCCCTCCGCCACGAGCGCCACGAGCTACACCGAGTCGCCCTTCGAAATCAACAAGCTCGAGCTTGGCGAGATAAAGCAGCGCACAAAGAATAACAAGACCTACTACGCCTTTACCTACGTGAATGTACAGGACCTCATGGCCAAAATCATGCTCTATCAGAGCGACGCCGTGCAGGACGGCAAGGCTGCCGATGTAGCCACCACCAAGACCATCAGCTCCGCCACCTACCAAGGCAGCAGCTACTTCGGCCTGGGCAACAACACCTACTTCGTAGAGCCGCCCACCACCGTCAAGGGCAAAAGCGGGGCCGAGATGCCCGTAGGCTACCGCGTCACCGGCGCCAAACTCACCTGTGCTTACAATGCCGGCGGTATGGCCCTCGGCACAACAATCGGCAATACCACTTACTACCTCGGCGCCGACCTGATGCCAACCACTACCCCAGTCTACTGGACCTGGGAAGGAAGTAAGCTCCGTAGCGGCAACACATACCTCAGGACACGGCAAAGAAGGCTTACCACAACCACGAGCTCTGATAACGCCAGCAGTTACAGTACGTCTAACGGAGTGATTATGTTTGGCTCTTATTATATCGCCATGTCGACAAGCGGACAGGCAAGCCTCTCTACCAACTCTACCAACGCAGTAAGCAGCATAAACATTCCGGCCGGCAGCGACTACACCGTGAAGCTCTTCGGCAAGGACAAGACCACTCCGGTCACTAAGGCTACGATCAGCTCCTCTTCGCCCACTCAGACGCTGGAGGTAAGCGGCCTCAACAACGACGCTGTCATGTTCACCGTCGAGGGCCTCAGCAGCACCATTTCACCCGCGCTTGTCAGCATCGACCTCAGTATGCAGGCGCTCAACCCCTACATCCACTCGCTCGATATCGTGAGTCACGACGACCACAACAACGAGTTGACAAAGACTTTCACGGCCGACAACTTCGCCGTGCGCGGCGGCCACTTCGTGTTCAATGTTCCCGAGTCGCAGACGGGCACATGGTGGTTCTCATTCGAAAACCTCCAGAGCAACTACGCCGACAATACATATTACGACGGCAAAGGCACGGGCAAGGTGCGTCACAGCTTCGTGGAGTCGGAATATTACAAAGCCACTCCGAGCCTCTACGGCGCCAACTACGATCCCGACGCATCCTACACCAAGAAAGTCTACGTAGACGTGGCCGGCACAGAGCCGTTCTACTTCAACAACCTTGACGTGCTGGGCAACACCAGCGGCGCGACCGACAGCAAGTACTTCATCGAATACCCGTTCAGCGTGGAGAAGTATAAGAACCCCGACCACGGCGTGGCAGGAGCGTTTAAAAAGTTCACCCTCACGGAGAAAGAGAAGAAGAACGCATTCCTCTTTGTCTCCGACGAGACCCGCTACAACATCGCGCCCACTACTGCCACCGACCACCGCTACTACGCATATTATTTAATGGATATCGAACTGCTGAAAAAGACCTACCAGCCGGCGGTCACCTTCACGAAAGTCTACGACAAGACCTTTATCGAGGGCAGCAACGAGAGCAATCTGCCGTCCTTCTGGGGCGTCAAGGTCACCACGACGGAGAATAACGAGAACGGCACATACGGATATCTCGACCTGGCGGACATCGACGCAGCCATCAAGAATGCGATAAAAGCAGGCGGGGACAATGTTCCGGCAGCGAGCGACAACATTCTCTACGTAGACCTCAGCGACCTCGAGGACGTCATCTATTCCGCCAACACGGGCCTTAATACAGCGTTCGACGCATTCCGCACCTCCTACTCGCCCAATACGCTCGTGTTCCTGCCCAAGGGCCTGAGCACGCCGTCGGACAACTGCGCCGCACGCACCGGCAACGGCAACGCATTCTACGCCTCGCAGAACATCATCCTCCGCGACAAGTATCCCTTCTTCTCGCCCTACGACATCAACATCCTGGAGACTAACTACGCCAAGTACACCCGCAATATCATCGGCAGCAATGGCAAGAGCGTCAACACCACGCTCATCCTGCCCTTCAAGCTGAAGATCGACGGCGAGGGCATTCACACCAACGAGGGCGCAGCGGGCGACGGTCTGAAGTTCCAGCTCCACCGCCTCCAGGCCAGCAACTGTATCAGCACCGACGCATCCAGCGCCACGGGCGAGATACTCACTCACGACGGCAACTATGTTCACTTCCTGCCCTACACCAGTTCCACCAGCACGACGGAGGCCAACGCTCCCTACATGGTAAAGACCATCACATTCCACGAGGACGAGTCGACCATCTTCACGGCCCTGCAGTACGGCGCCAAGGTCGAGGCAACGAGCAACTACCATTCGACTGACTATTACTTCGGCGGCGATGCCAGCACGGGCACGTTTGACAAGACTGAGCTCGGTCTCACGCCGCGCGGCACATTCTCCGGCCGCTGCATCCCCAAGACGGAACCGCTCTTCTACTTCTCCGCCGACCACTTCCGCAGCTCCTGGTCGCTCCAGGGCTATGACAACCTCTACCTCTACCCGTTCCGCGCTTACTTCGCGCTGACCTCGGGCACCCCGTCGCGCGACATCACTTTCGCTCCCGCTTTCAGCGAGAATGAGGGCAGCCTCAACGCCATCAAGGACGTGAATACGACCGACGGCAGCCGGAGCGGCATCAGCGCCAGGGGCGGCATCGGCTCGCTCACCATCGGCAGCAACAGCGACACGACCGTCAAGGTGTTCACCAGCGCCGGCGAGGAAGCCGCATCAGTGCAGCTCACGGCCGGTCAGGACAAGACCATCAGCATCCCCGCCGGCATCTACATCGTAGGCGGTAAGAAATACATTGTGAAATAAGAAAATCCACCTGAAGACCATAACGACATGAAAAAGAAGAAATATATTGCACCGGAAGTCAAAGTATACAACGCTCCACTGCTCGCCCCATTTGCTTCAAGCCCGAACACCAATCCATGGATAGAAAGCCGCGAGCGGACTCACGGCCCCGGGTTTGGAGAAGAGGAGGAATTCGGTTCCGGCTTCAGCTCAGGCTCGGGCTTCGGGAATGACTCCCACGAAGGTGGATACTGGGAATAAGAAAGATTGTAACAGATTTTTTTTCAGGCGTCAGCGGCCGTGCGTACTTTGAATCGCACGGCCGCTTTTTATCCCCGCGCGGCAGTCGCGCCAATGCATATACATTATCGCCTGCGCAGCGGGATAATAAGAGCTTAGAAGACGATGTGAGCGGCGATAGCTGGGAGGGCCGCTGCCCTCAGCGGCCGACAGGCGGCTATGGTAAAGCGCGAAGTGATACTCATTGCGAGCATTAGTATAATTTTGTTCTTAAAGGCTGCACAAAAGACAGCGCAGCGCATACGCGTTATACTCTTCTTTAATAAGATTTCATATGCGCGGCCCTTAACTGGGAGGGCCGCTGCCCTCCCAGCTAATGCGTCCCAAAAGTATGCCTTCATTCACTTGCGCCGCTGATATAATTTCGCGATGCGATAATAGTGTGTTTTTTCCGCATTTTGGAAAAGGCATTTCCCACACTCTCAAAAAACCGTCCCGCATGCGGTGTTACTCACATAGGACCTGAGGAAAACTACCTCAAATGTAGTTCTACTCGTCTCAAATGTAGTTTTGGCCTTTTGGGAGCGTTGTTTTTCAATCACTTACAAAACCCCAAAATCGCCCTTTCCGGGGTCACAGAAGCGTACATTTTATACCATTTCTCTCATTTCGGCAGACACGAACTTACAGAATATAATAGATGAGCGCGGCGATAGCTGGGAGGGCCGCTGCCCTCAGCGGCCGCATGCCCAATAAGGGCAAAGCGCGAAGTAATTTGCGAGGCATGTGACTCGCGATAGCTGTAGATGCGCATTGCGTATTATTCCTTCCTATACTTTACGCGGCGGTTGGCGGACCGCGCTGCAGCGGCCCTCCCAGCTAACTTCGCGGAATTCATTGTCTCACTCTTTATTCCTCACTCTCTGAAGCGACGCAGGTTTCATTCCAGCGCCTCATCCCGGCTACAATCCTATTTTCCTACCAGTTTTATCGAATTTCTTATCATTTTCTCCGTTTTTGTTTCACATATTACCGGAAAAGCGGCGGAGACGATGAATAGTATCTGTCTTTTTTTTCTATTTTTGCAGAGGCAACAATAACCTCTAAAACATTTATTACTATGCGAATCCTTAATATTCGTATGCTTATGCTCTCGCTGCTGCTCACCGCGGCCACGGGAGCCGCTGCGCAGTCGAAGGTCTACCTGACACGCAGCATCACGCCCGAGGCGCTGGTCAAGATCTATCAGGCTCTCGGCGTCCCGGCCAAGGGCCGCGTGGCTGTCAAAATCAGCACAGGCGAGGGCTCCAACCCCAACTACCTCAAGCCGGAGCTCATCAAGGACCTCGTCTATGATGTGGACGGCACCATCGTGGAGAACAACACCGCCTACATGAGCCCCAAGGGCGACGAGCGCAACAACACGGCGAACCACTGGAAGGTCATCGACCGCCACGGCTTTACCAAGTATTTCCCGGTGGACATCATGGACGAGTACGACGAGATACGCATCCCCGTGAGAGACCATACCCACCTCAACTATGACATCGTGGGCGGTCACCTGGCCAACTACGACTTTATGATCTGCCTCTCCCACTTCAAGGGTCACCCGATGGGCGGCTACGGAGGTGCGCTCAAGAACCTCTCCATCGGTTGCGCGTCGGCCAACGGCAAGGCCTACATCCACTCCGCCGGCAAGATGACCAAGCTCCGCATGGACTCGCTCTGGACCCCGATGTATATCGGCAATCAGGACGGATTCCTCGAGAGCATGGCCGCCGCGGCTCAGGCTGTGGTCAACTACTTCCAGAAGGAGAATGGCATCATCTACATCAATGTGATGAACAACATGAGCATCGACTGCGACTGCGTAGACCATCCCGCGCCCGTCAAACTCAAGGACTACGGCATCCTCGCCTCCACCGACCCCGTGGCCCTCGATCAGGCCTGCGTGGACATCATCAACGATCAGAAGGTGACGGCTGAGAACGACCCCACCGACCTGCTCAAGCGTATCGACAAGCAGCACGGTGTGCACACCATCGAGTGGGCCGAGAAGATAAAGCTCGGCAGCCGCAAGTACAAGCTCATAAGCATCGACAAATAACGGATTTATTCACCGCCATCCCCCGCACGCCCGTGCGTGCGGGGGATTTTTATTCATTCATATTTATAATGAGAAGATTTACATTTAATACATTCATCCTCATCGCCTCGCTCATCATGATCCCCGCCTCACTTCGCGCAGGCGACTCGATACGTCTGGGCGACGTGATCGTCAAGGGCGGGCCGCGCAGCGTCGAGGCAGCCGTGTCGCCCTCGGCCGACATCACCGTCGTAGGCAGCGAGCGCATCGAGGAGAATTTCAGGCCGTCGCTGCTGCCCACCATCTCAGAGGCTGTGCCGGGCATGTTTGTCACCGAGCGCGGCCTGCTGGGCTACGGCATGAGCACAGGCTCTGCAGGCGCCATCAAGATCCGCGGCATCGGTTCCATGGCCGACCTGCTGGTGATGGTGGACGGCACACCGCAGTACGCGGGCCTCTACGGTCATCCCGTGGCCGACGCCCTTCACTCCTACGGCGTTGAGCGCGTCGAGGTGACCAGCACGATGGGCTCGGCGATATACGGCAGCGGCGCCATGGGCGGTGTGATCAATGTCATCACGCACCACCCCACCACCGACGGCTGGAGCGGCGAGGCCACAGTGGAGGGCGGCAGTTACGGTTCGCTCGCCGCCTCGGCTCTGGCGCGGCTGAAGGAAGGCAAGTTCTTCGGCGAGATGGCCGCCGCCCACCAGCGCTCCGACGGTCACCGCAGCAACATGGGCTATGAGCAGACGGAGGGCACGCTCAAGGCCGGCTATGACTTCTCCCCGCAGTGGAAACTCGCCGCAGAGGGACATGTGCTCTATCAGGAAAGCTCCAATCCCGGCACAGTGGCTGCGCCGATCCTGGGAAGCGAGATGATGTTCCTGCGCTACCGCAGTTCGCTCTCGCTTCTCAATGACTATGGCGCTATCCACGGCGCGCTGCGCGCTTCCTACAGCGGCGGCCACCACCACATCGACGACGGTCACACGGCCGCGGCTGCGCCTACCGCCTCGTGGTATCTGCACAACGATGATCTGCTCTCCGTATCGCTTCTCGAGACCTGGGACGCGCTCAGGGTGCTCTCCGTGAACGTCGGGGGCGATGTGCGCCGCTACGGAGGCCATGCGTGGAACCGCTCCAAGGTTGACCGCACCGAGACCGACATCACGCGGCGCCATGTCACCGAGAGCGGCGCCTTCGCCTCGGCTACCGTGCGCCCCATAGAGCGCCTCAGCATCGACGGAGCCCTGCGCTACGACTACAGCGACAGGAGCGGCGGCATGTGGGTGCCTCAGGGCGGCGTCACGCTCGCTCTGCCGGCCGACCTCACGCTCAGCGCCACCGCCGGCAGGGCGTTCCGCAATCCGACACTGCGCGAGATGTACATGTTCCGCCCCGCCAACGCCGACCTGAAGCCGCAGCAGCTCTCCCAGTACGAGCTCAAGGCCACGCAGCGGTTGCTCGACGGGCGCCTCGCATGGACCATGGCGGGATTTTACATCAAGGCCCGCAACATGATCACCACCGAGATGCGCGACGGACGCCCTACGAACATCAACACAGGCCGCACGGAGAACTCCGGGTTTGAGCTCTCGACCGACTACCTGCCCCTGAGCTCGCTGCGCCTCTCGCTATCCTACGCTTTCCTGCACACGTCGCGCCACCTCACCGCTGCGCCCGCCCACAAGCTCTGCTTCGCGCCGACCTTCAGCAAGGGCCGCCTGCTCGTGGGCAGCAGTCTGAAATGGATCAGCGGGCTCTACACCTCCACACAGGGCGCCGGCCACAAGACATGCTTCCTGCTGTGGGACATGAGGGCCGCCTGGCAGCTGCAGCGGAATCTCCGCCTCTTCGCCCGCGGCGACAATCTGCTCGCGCGTCGCTATGAGATCAACGCAGGCTTCCCCATGCCGCGCGCCACAGTCATGGCCGGCATCGAGTTTCGCATCTGAGGCAATGGGATAATCGCCCGGGGCCCGATAACAAAGGGAATAAGGAAATAGATTCAGGCTGCGCAGACAGCACCGAATATCATAAACGTAGCGTCCGTCAATGCGGGCGCTACGTTTGTTATGGGGAATATGATGTGGGGCGTCAGCGCCGGCGGGAGGCTTACCTGCGTCTTTGGAAGGGCGCAGATAAGCCGGCGGGAAGAAGTTTTGCGGCGGCGGAGGGCTCTGTCTGCGCAGTCTGTCAGCGCTATTTGCGGTCGCGGAGCTTAGCGGCGTAGTCGCGGGGGATGTAATTGCCGATCTGGCGGCAGCTCTCGCGCGAGAAGTCCAAGCCCGTTTGCACCATCTTGCGCCAGGTGGAGGCGGAGAGGCCGCGGGCGAGGGCGTCGCCCGTCACATTCTCGCGCAGGAGGGCGAAGAGGAAGCCCGCGTTGAAGTTGTCCCCCGCGCCGATGCGGCTGACGGATTTGACCGGGTTCACGTCCACTTCCGCTTTGAGTTTGCCGCCGTCGAATATCTTGACCTCCTTGTCGTTGCTCGTCCTGACGAAGCGCGTGCAGAGCGGACTGACCACATGCTTATAGATGCTGTCGCTGCGGCTCGAACCGAAGACGGTCTTCAGGTCTCCTCCGCCGGCGCGCAGGATGGTCGCAGCGGCCATGTTCGCGCGGACGGCGGGCAGGAGCGACTTCATCATCGCGGCATGGGGCGAACGAAGGTTGATGTCGTAGTAAACGATGACGCCGGCCGTATGTGCGGCCTCCAGGATGCGCTGCACGTCGGCGCGGTATGCGGGACTAACGGCGAAGAACGAGCTCAGCAGCAGCACATCATCCTTGTGGAAGGCGGGCACTATGATCGAGCCCTCCGCGCGGCGGTCGGCGTAGAAGTAATAGTGCGCCTCGCCCTCGCGGTCCAGGTAAGCGGCCGACACGGAAGTCTTGACGCCGTCCACCATACGCAGACAGCCCGTGCCCACTCCCTCGGCGCGGAGAAACGAGCGCACATGCTGCCCCGTGGAATCGGTGCCCGCCTCGCCGATAAACTCGACCTTCGCCCCGGCGCGCGCCAGCGACACGGCCGTGTTGAGCGCCGAACCGCCCACATTGGCGCCGATCACCTCCGCGCCGCGGAACAGGATGTCGACCACCGTCTCGCCCATGCAGTAGACCGTCCGCCCGTCCGCGGCAAAGCCCGCCGCAGGCCGCAGCGCCGACACCGCAGTCAGCAACGCCATGATCACTATCCCGGGCAGCCTTCTGCCGCCCGCCATGTATCTCATTCTGTCTCTCATTTCGCTCAATTTTTCGGCCCCGTCCCGCAGGGCCATTTCCTTAACCACTACAAATATAACAAAATCCTTTCGGCCCCGCTCGATGTGCCGCCTCAAAAAGCCGTCGCGGGCGAGAATGCAACCATCTCTTAACATCCCGCCCGCCGGGCGGCACAAATAGCCCGCCGCGAGCGGTTAATTGGCCTGAAAAAGCTATCTTTGCGACATGAAAACAAAGAACACCACAGCCACCATACTCATCATCTACACGGGCGGCACCATCGGCATGATACGCAACCGCCGGACGGGCGCCCTCGAGGCTTACGACTTCCAGCACGTGCGCCACTGGATACCGGAGCTGGAGAACTTTGACTACGACATCCACTCCTACGCCTTCGACCCGCCCATCGACTCGAGCGACATGCAGCCGTCCCACTGGGCCGCCATTGTGCGCGTCATCGCCGACCACTACGACGAGTACGACGGCTTTGTCATCCTCCATGGCACGGACACGATGTCCTACACGGCCTCGGCGCTGAGTTTCATGCTCCGCGGGTTGTCGAAACCGGTGATCCTCACGGGCTCGCAGTTGCCCATCAGCATGATCCGCACCGACGGCCGCGAGAACCTGCTCACCTCCATCGAGATCGCCGCGGCCAAGGACAGCGAGGGCAGGGCCATGGTGCCCGAGGTGTGCATATTCTTCGAGAACCGCCTGCTGCGCGGCAACCGCACCACCAAGATCAACGCCGAGGGATTTAATGCCTTCCGGTCGTTCAACTTTCCCTCGCTGGCCCACGCGGGCATCCACATCAAATACGACCTGCCGCTGATACGCCGCCCCGAGGCCGGCGCGCCCTTCGACCCCCACTTCGAGATGGACAATCACGTGGTGGTGCTGACGCTCTTCCCGGGCATCCGCCGCGACATCGTGTCGGCCGTGGTGGGCATCCCCGGGCTGCGGGCCATCGTGCTGCGCACCTTCGGCGCGGGCAACGCGCCCCAGAAGCCCTGGCTCATCGACGCCCTCCGCAGCGCCGGCGAGAAGGGCATCGTCGTGGTCAATGTCACCCAGTGCAGCGAGGGCTCCACCGAGATGGACCGCTATTCCACCGGCCTCCAGCTCCTCGAGACGGGCATCATCGCCGGCCGCGACGCCACCGTGGAGAGCACCATCACCAAGCTCATGTTCCTGCTGGCCCACGACCTGACGCCCGATCAGGTGCGCGGCTACATGACGCGCGACCTGCGCGGCGAGATCACCACGCGCCGCTTCCCCATCGAGCGCTCGCTATGATGCGGCCGGATTGTTGAGGTTAATGTAACGGCGCTGGGTCGAGCCGGGAGGGAGCAATTCAGGCCGGAGGCCAATGTAGAGGCCTGCCCACTCCTTTATAATAAGATGAATGCTGCGCCGAGGATTTTCTAATAAAGGAGACGCCTCTAACATATCCAGATTGCGCGAGAAATAACTGGGAGGGCCGCTGCCCTCAGCGGCCGGAAGCGAGGTGGAAATTCTAATGAGCGGCTAAGCGGCGGGAGATTTGTGTCGCGCAGTTCTTTGCGCAGTTTCTTAAGCGGCGGGTGGGTCGCGCTGCAGCTGCCAGCCCGGATAGCTTCGCGCAAAACTACATCGTGCAATTCGCCGCGCACTCTCTTATGCGGAATGCGGCCGCTGAGGGCAGCGGCCCTCCCAGTTATCGCCGCGCTCATCTATTATCTTCACTAATTTCGTGTCTGCCGAAATGAGAGAAATGGTATAAAATGCCTGCTTCCGGAGGACCGGAAAGGGCGATTTTTGCCCCTTTGTAAATAATTGAAAAACAGCGCTCCCGAAAGGCCAAAATTACATTTGAGACGAGTAGAACTACATTTGAGGTAGTTTCCCTCATGTCCTATGTGAGCATCTCAGCATGCGGGACGATTTTTTGAAGTGTGGAAAATGCCTTTTCCAAAATGCGGAACAATGCCATGTGTTTCGCATCGCGAATATATAGTAGCGTGGCAGGTGAATGAGGGCTTTATATTTGGGACGCTTTAGCTGGGAGGGCCGCTGCCCTCAGCGGCCGCCAGCCGCCGCATAAAGCGCGATTTTTGCCCCTTTGTAAATATCTTATAATCAGTGCTCCCGAAAGGCCAAAATTACATTTGAGACGAGTAGAACTACATTTGAGGTAGTTTCCCTCATGTCCTATGTGAGCATCTCAGCATGCGGGACGATTTTTTGAAGTGTGGAAAATGCCTTTTCCAAAATATGGAAAAAGTGTGCGTGTTTCGCATGGCGAAATTATATCAACCGCGCAGAACGTTGAGGAATTATATAAAAGGAAAACCTGTATCAGTGTTGCGCGCAACCGGCAGGGGAAACGAGATGCGCGATATCGTATTGCGCGGGAATAGCCGGGCGGGCCGCTCTCAGATGCGCATCCTGACCCACAGCGGGCGCGGGATGAGGCTCCAGAGGGCGGTCAGCAGGGCGTAGCGGCGGTCTATCACCTTCACTCTGCGGCCCCGCTCTACGGCTCGGACGATGCGGACGGCGGTGGTGTGGAGCGGCATGACCATGGGATAGCCCGCGCCGCCGCCGATGAGGTCCGTGGCCACGAAGCCCGGGCGGATGTCGGTGAAGCGGATGGGGAGGCGGTGCTTGCGCGCCAGCTGGTCGAGCGCGTCGATGTATGTGTTCTGCATGCGCTTGGTGGCCGAGTAGGCGGGCGCGGGGCCGAGGCCTTTGGTGCCGGCGATGGACGAGATGACGGCTATCCTCCCGCCGCCGCTGTGGGCGAAGTAGCGGAACATGGTGCCCACGGCCCTGACGAAGCCCTCGCCGTTGGTGCGGAGGGTGCGCAGCTCCGGCTCGGGGTCGAGCTCCTCGTTGCGGTAGCCCACACCGCTACAGTGGAGGTAGACCGTAGCGCTCACCTTCTGCGCCAGGGCCTCGAGACGGGCGGAGGCCTCGGGCGCGGTGACGTCGATCTGCGAGATCACGACGCTGCCGTCGGGGCACTCGTCCCGCAGGCTCTCCAGCAGTTCCACTCTGCGTCCTGCGGCGCCCACGCGCCAGCCCCTGAGGGCGAAGAGCCGCGCCACCTCGCGCCCCATGCCGCTCGTAGCGCCCATTATCACGATGCCTCGCTTGTCTGTGTCCATGATGATATGCCTTTATAGTGTTCTTGCAAAGGCAAATATAACAACAAATTCCGGATAAACGCTTCTCCCGGACCACATCACCGCGGCGGCACCGATTACGGGGTTATGCAAATGCAAAAAAGCAGAATTCTTCGCCATGTAGCGGCACCCGGAAGGCGGAATGCAGATTTTCAGGGGGCATTCCGGGCCCCCTGAAAACATTCCCGAAGGGCCTACACAGCGCGATGAATTTATTTTAACATGAATAAAGACGAGGGGAATGCTGAGGCGGCGCACGGAGAGGCGAAAAGGCGCGGTAAGGCGGGCGATGAGGCGGCGGGAGAGGCGCTTCGGGGCGCTTGGAGGCAGGAAATGCGCTATTTCGCTGAGGTCGACGGACATGAATAACCGCTGTTCGGGAATTTCGTAGTAATTTTGCACCATAGTAAGATTTCTGCGCATGGTACTCAACTATATCTGGGTGGCGTTCTTCGTCATAGCCTTTGTCATCGCGGTTGTGAAACTGCTCGTATTCGGCGACACAACCGTCTTTCCGGCTATCATGGACTCCACATTCTCCTCGGCCAAGACGGCATTTGAGATCTCCCTCGGTCTGACGGGCGTGCTCTCGCTCTGGCTGGGCATTATGAAGATCGGCGAGCGCGGCGGCATGGTGCAGGCCCTCTCGCGTGCGCTCTCGCCCGTGTTCACCAAGCTCTTCCCCGACATCCCCAAGGGCGACCCCGCTGTGGGCAACATATTCATGAACATCGCCGCCAATATGCTGGGGCTGGACAACGCCGCCACGCCGCTGGGCCTGAAGGCCATGGCGAGGCTGCAGGAGCTCAACCCGCGCAAGGACACGGCGACCAACCCGATGATCATGTTCCTCGTGCTCAACACCAGCGGCCTGACCATCGTGCCCGTCAGCATCATGGTCTACCGCGCGCAGATGGGCGCCGCGCAGCCTACGGACGTCTTTATCCCCATCCTGCTGGCTACGAGCGTCGCTACCCTCGTGGGCATCATCATCACGGCCCTCTTCCAGCACATCAACCTGCTCAATCGCACCCTGCTGCTCACTCTGGGCGGCGCGATCCTCTTCTTTACTCTGGTCATCTGGGGATTCTCGAGCCTCGACAAGGCGGCCATGAACACCGTGGGCACCTCCGTGGCCAATATCCTGCTGCTGACCATCATCACGGCGTTTATCATCACCGGCGTGGTCAAGAAGGTCAATGTCTACGACGCCTTTATCGAGGGCGCGAAGGGCGGATTTGAGACGGCGGTGCGCATCATCCCCTATCTCGTGGCGATCCTCGTGGGCATAGGTGTCTTTCGCGCTGCGGGAGCCATGGACGCGCTGACGGACGCCATCGCATGGGTCACCAGAGAGTGCGGCCTGCCCACCGACTGGATCAACGCCCTGCCCACGGCCCTCATGAAGCCGCTCAGTGGCAGCGGCAGCCGCGGCATGATGGTCGACTGCATGACTACCTACGGCGCCGACTCGTTTGCGGGCCGTCTGGCGTGCCTCTTCCAGGGCTCCACGGACACTACCTTCTACATCCTGGCCGTCTACTTCGGCAGCGTCGGCGTCAAGTACACCCGCCACGCTGTGGTCTGCGGTCTGGCCGCCGACCTGGCCGGTACTATAGCCGCAATAGCTATATGCTATATGTTCTTCGGATAATTTGAAAAAATGGCAAACTTAAAGACACTATTCCGCGACACGGCGCTCTACGGCATGAGCAGCATTGTGGGGCGGTTTCTCAACTATCTGCTGGTGCCGCTCTACACGGCCAAGATAGCCGCCTCCACGGGCGGATACGGCATCATCACCAACATCTACGCCTACACGGCCCTGCTACTGGTGATACTGACCTTCGGCATGGAGACAACCTTCTTCCGCTTTGTCAACAAGGAGGGCGCCAACCCCATGCGCACCTACTCCACGGTCCTCCTCATGGTGGGCACGGTGGCCTTCAGCTTCGTAGTGCTGGTGCTGGCCTTCATCGGGCCCGTGTCGGCCTTCATGGGCTACAGCGCCCACAAGGACTATGTCGCCCTCATGGCGGCGTGTGTGGCCATCGACGCGTTCCAGTGCATCCCCTTCGCCTACCTCCGCTACAAGCACAGGCCGCTCAAGTTCGTGGCTCTGAAACTGCTGTTCGTGGTGATGAATGTGACGCTCAACCTCTTCTACTTCATCCTCCTGCCCGCGCTCTACGCGCGCCCCTCTACCCATCATCTGGCCTCCATCTTCTACGACCCGACAGTGGGCGTGGGCTATGTCTTCCGCCTCAATCTCATCTGCACGGGCAGCATCACATTCTTCTTCTACAAGGAGCTCTCGGGATTTCACTATGTCTTCGACAAGGAACTCTGCCGCAAGATGCTCTCCTACACGTGGCCAATGCTTTTGCTGGGCATCACCGGCATTCTCAATCAGACAGCCGACAAGATCCTCTACCCCATCGTCAAGCCCGGCGCTGTGGGACATGTGGAGCTCGGCATCTACGGCGCGGCCTCCAAGATAGCCATGATCATGGCCATGATCACACAGGCCTTCCGCTACGCCTACGAGCCGTTCGTCTTCGGCAGCGCCCGCGAGAAGGGCTCGCGCGACACCTACGCCCGCGCCATGAAATATTTCATCATCTTCACTCTGCTGGCCTACCTGGCCGTGGTGGGCTACCTGCCCGTGCTGAAGTATATCATAGGGCGCGACTACTGGGAAGGCCTCCGCGTGGTGCCAATAGTCATGGCGGCCGAGATAATGATGGGCGTGTATTTCAACCTCTCCTTCTGGTACAAGCTGATAGACCGCACTATCTACGGCGCGTGGTTCTCCGGTGCGGGCTGCGCCGTGCTCGTGGCCGCCAACGTGCTCTTCATCCCGCGCTTCGGGTATATGGCCTGCGCCTGGGCCGGCGTAGCGGGCTACGGCACGTCGATGCTCCTCTCCTACTTTATAGGGCAGAAGAAATATCCCATCCGCTACCCCCTCAAGTCCATCGCCGTCTACGTGCTGATAGCCGCCGCATTTACGGCCGTCATGCTCGCCGAGCCGACTTCATGGCACGGCGGCGTGCGCATAGCCATCAACACGGTGCTCATCGTGCTCTTCATGGCCCACATCGTCCACTACGACTTTCCGCTCGCTTCCCTGCCCGTCGTTGGCAAATATTTTCGTAAGAAATGACCTCTCCGCTCTCACAGCCTCCCGCTGAGGGCGACGAAGCCCTGCTCCACGCACACGGCATCCGGCCTACGGCCAATCGCATCATGGTGGTGCGCGCGCTCCGCGGCAGCAAAGGCCCCATGTCGCTCAGGGAACTGGAAGATGCGCTCGTCACGGTCGACAAATCGAGCATCTCGCGCGTGCTCTCGCTCTTTCGCGAGCACCGCCTCCTGCACACCGTAGAGGACGGCGAGGGAAGCCTCCGCTACGAGCTCTGCATGCGCCACAGCGAGGACAGCGACGACGACGAGCACATCCATTTCCACTGTGTCGCCTGCGGTCGCACATTCTGCCTGCCTGACAGCCCCGTGCCCTCAGTCGCTCTGCCCGAGGGCTATGTGGTCATGAGCGCCAACTACCTCATACGCGGCCTCTGCCCCGCCTGCGCCGCGCGCAAGGGCCTGCGCCGCTGCGACGGCCATTCCTGCGGCGAGGAATAGCGGCCGCGCTTCATCTATTATCTTCACTCATTTCGTGTCTGCCGAAATGAGAGAAATGGTATAAAAACGCACACTTCTGCGCCCCCGAAAAGGGCGATTTTTGGGCCTTTGTAAATGTCTGAAAATAAGAGCTCCCGAAAGGCTAAAACTACATTTGAGACGTTTTATACTACCTCAAATGTAATTTCGCTCATGTCCTATGTGAGCAACATAGCATGCGGGACGTTTTTTTGAAAGTGGGGGAATGCTTTTTCCAAAATGCGGAAAAAGCGTGTGTTTCTTATCGCGAAATTATATCATCGGAGCTGGTGATTGAGGGCATACTTTTGGGACGCTATCGCCGCTCATATCATTAATTTTCGCTCTTATTAGCCCGCCCCGCAATATGGCTTATGGTATAGAATGCTCCTTTTTGTAGCCCCGGAAAGGGCGATTTTGGGGCCTTTGTAAATGTTTGAAAAGCAGCGCCCGCGAAAGGCCAAAACTACATTTGAGACGAGTAGAACTACATTTGAGGTGTTTTTCCTCATGTCCTATGTGAGCAACATAGCATGCGGGACGGTTTTTTGAAGTGTGGGGATTGCCTTTTCCAAAATGCGGAAAAAACACACTATTATCGCATCGCGAAATTATATCAGCGGCGCAGGAATGTGACTACTTATCGATGTGTGACTCATTCTCATTCGTCGGCGACGATAGATGCGAGAATAACAAGCGCAATCCAATCCCCCTTTCCTCTAAAACAATCACCCGTTGCACAAAACCCACTCTCCCATTCCTCAAATGCAATTCTCCGCTCCTCAAAAGCGATCACCCTTTCCTCAAATGCAATCCTCCTTTTCTCAAAAACCATTTGCTGCTACACAAAAGCCATTCAATCTTCCTCAAAAACCTTTCCTCCGGGGACAAGACAGCAGGAGGCCGCAACCCGTGTGGATTGCGGCCTCCCTATTCGTGACTGTCGCGTCGCGGAGACTGCGGCAGCAAATGATCTAATGTTACTTCACCAGCTTAGCCTTGCCGCCGATGATGTAAACGCCCTTCTGCAGGCCTTCCGTAGCCTTGGCTGCGTCTACACCGCGCTTGAGCAGTACGCCGTCTACGCTGTAAACGTCAACCTTGCCGGGAGCGGTGGTGTCAACCTTCTGGATCTTGTTGAGGAAGCCAGTGCCGGTCAGCGAGATCGTAGCGTCGGGATCACCCTGCTTGTTCACCGTCAGACCCGTGTTCACGTAGCCGGAGAATGCGGCGATGGTGGTCTGTGTCAAAACGCTCTTGAACTTGCTGAACTCGAAGTAGCCAGAGCCGGGAACTCTGTCCTCTGTCTGCACGAAGGTACCGATGAGGCCGTTAGCGGTGTCGGGCTTAGCGGCGAGGTCTGTGCTCGGCGTAGTCACCTCGATGTCGACATTGCTGTGGTCGGAGGAATAGAGAGCCGTGTCGCCGGTAACGAGGATCATCGGTTCGCCGGCAGCGAAGCTGCTCTTCTCCTCGAGGCCGAGGGTTGTATCGTCCACCTTGCTGTGTACGCCGTAAGCAGCAGCTCCATTGAGACCTTCTACAGCGAAGGGCAGGCAAACGATGGAGATGGTGTTGTTGGGCAGAGGCAGCATGATGGTCGGGTTATCCTCGAGGCTGAGCTCGCGGAAGGTGAGAGATGCGATGTTGTCGTAGTAGGTGGTCATGTCATCGTAGCGTACCTGACGGGCGTTGGAGCCGAAGCTGATGTTGCGGCCCTTGGCGTCGCCGGTGAGCGGAGCGATGTGGAACTGGTCGCCACCGATAAACGTGATGCTGTACGGATACGGCGTGCTGTTCTGGAAGAGCAGTTTGTCGCTCAGTCCGTTGTCGCGGCCCATGTAGTAGCCGGTGTGCATGTTGCGGATGTAGTAAGCGTTAGCGCCGTAGCCGAGGCTGTCGGGCACAGGTGTGAAGCACCAGAGAGCATCTGCATCGCCGTCGGTAGGACGCTTGTTCGACTTGATGTCGTCCATACCCCAGCGGAGCTGGTTGCCGTCGTTGTAGTTGGTCTCGGTCATACCCTTATCGTCGGAAGCGAGCACATAGAGAGCTGCGCCGCGCACCTCGTCACGAGCCTTGCTGTAGTAGCCGTCAGCCTCAGCCGTCGTGCCCTCGGGAGCTGCGCTCTCGATGTAGTACCACTTGCCGGACTGTACAGAGTGAACATTAGCCTGAACGGCCTTGAAGGCGTCGATAAGTCCGTTGACGGTATTGGTGGCTGTCTCGGAGGTAAATGTACCGCCCGTAGTAGCAGCGTCATACTTGTTGAGCAGGTCGGTAGCCTTGGCCACGTAGGTGTCATGGACATCCTGCGGCACCTGACCGATAGCATCGCCGGCGGTGAGGCGCTCCACATTGAAGCGGGCCATAGTAATGACGGAGTCGTTGCTGTCAATGGAGTAGAACTGGTCGAGAGCAGTGGTGAGCTTGTCGAGCGCAACCTGCGTACCCTTGCCCTCCTTAACGAGAGGATAAGCCGCCTGAATGGCGCTGAAGAGTGCATCAGCATAAGCCTTGTGCGTGCCGGTCTGAGAATAGGAATCGGTGCTCACGCCCGTCACGGGATAGAGATTGTACTCAGCGTACTCGAATACGAAGTGAGCATTCGGACCGATATATACGCCGTCGGCGCCGCGATAAGCGCAGCGGGTTACGAAGCGTACGTACTTATAGCCGCCGATGCCGGAGACGATGTAGTGGAGCGAGTCGGAGTGAACGGTCTCCAGTGTGCTCTTGCCGCCGAAGTCATCCAGACGCATTTCTGCCCAGGGCAGAGTAGTCCACGTCTGTGCATCGTTGGAGACGTCAATACGGAGACTGGAGGGCACGCGGTGCCATGTGCCGTTCTGACGCTGTACATAGTTGACCTGCACGGTGTCGGGGAAGCCGGCTTCGTCGTAAGCTCTCAGGTAGTGGGGCTCGGTAGGATTCTGCTCCTTTCCGCCTTCCCATGTGGAGCACCAGGTGGTATTCTTGTCGCCGTCGATAAGGTTGCCGATATTGGTACCCTCACTTGTGGAGAAGTTGTTGCCGTAGAGCTGAGAGGCGTCGGTGAGTATCTTCTCGCCCAGGGTGTAGTTGGTCTTGGCGTTGTAAGCGCGGCGAGCCTCCTGGAATTTCTTCTTCAGAGATACGGCGAGCTCGTTGTCGGCCTCGGAAGCCTTGAGGCTGTTGACCTCATCCTCCGTTACGGGTATCAAGCTCCAGCTCGTGCCGCCGGTAGCGTCACGCGGGCTCCAGATGTGGATGCGGCCCTCATCGTTGAGGCCGTTGTCGTGACCGTTCGGGTCGAAGCTGAATGTGGAGTCCTCCGTATTGTAGATGGCCCACGTACCGTTGGGCTTGATGATGGAGAGGCACTGCTCTGTCTCGGGCTGGTCCGTGAGGCTCACGATAGAGCCGTTCTGCGGAGCGGCAGCCTTGTTGAGATACTTGCCGGTCTTGACGTTCTGAATAGTGAAGTTGCCGTCGGGCAGATTGGTCACCTTCCAAATATAGTCGGTGGTGTTCTCCAGATGTGCCCAGCCCGGGGTGCTGTCGTTGTAGACGTTGACGTAAATGTCGTTGTAGTTGTTGGCATATAC